>WNFP01000120.1_pt1 | contig 54951 bp, 41 predicted proteins | sample 5400201 | NCBI WGS metagenome assembly WNFP01 (sample SAMN13153355, study PRJNA577476) | soil metagenome | isolation source: 115 cm saprolite under Madrone tree | place: USA:California | collected 2016-06-14 | reverse complement strand
ATGTGGACCGCTGCTGTTCCAGATCGGCAAGCGAGAGCGTCATATAGCCTCCAATGTACTGCCTAGCGTAATACTACGCTAGGCGAGGAGGCTTACAAAAGGAGATTTCTCAAAACACCACTAGAATGTCGCGCGCCCGCCGGCCTCCTTTGCGTTGACTTGTCTCCAAGCGCAACCTAAGATGACGTGCGAATGGCGGTTTCCTCTCTATGATCGGGCTAACCGTCTCCCATTACCGCATCCTGGAGAAACTCGGTGGGGGCGGCATGGGCGTGGTGTATAAAGCCGAGGACCTTAGACTCGGCCGCCACGTCTCGTTGAAATTTCTCCCTGAACAGCTTTCGAGTGAACCCCTGGCAATTGAACGATTTCAACGGGAAGCTCGTGCCGCTTCCTCGCTCAACCATCCTCATATCTGTACGATTTATGACGTGGATCAGTATGAGGGTCAGCACTTCATTGTCATGGAGTTCCTCGAAGGCCAGACGCTGAAGCACCGTATCTCCGGAAAGCCGATTGAACTCGAGCGAGTACCGGAATACGGGTTCCAGATGGCTGACGCCCTCGAAGCGGCGCACGCGAAGGCCATCATTCACCGCGACATCAAGCCCGCTAATATTTTCGTCACGGACCGCGGCCAGGTGAAACTGCTCGATTTCGGCTTGGCGAAGCTGATGCCCGAGCGCAAAGGCCGGGCCAGAGAGGCCGCAAATTTCGGTGTCACGACCCAGGACGCCCACCTCACCAGCGACGGTGTGGCGCTGGGCACGGTCGCTTACATGTCCCCCGAGCAAGTTCGCGGGCAGGAACTCGACGAACGCACGGATCTTTTTTCCCTGGGTCTGGTGCTCTATGAAATGTCGACCGGGCAGCGCGCGTTTACAGGAAACACTTCCGGGGTGATTTTCGACGCGATCCTGAACCGCGCCCCGGCACCCCCGGCACGTTTGAACCCCGCGATCCCCATTCAACTCGAACAGATTATCGCCAAAGCTCTTGAGAAGGACCGCGAGCTGCGCTACCGCTCCGCTTCGGACCTGCGGGCGGACTTGCAGCGGCTGAAAAGAGATACGGATTCGGCGCGCGCGGTGCCGTTTTCCACCGGGCAAGCCTCCCGCCAAAAGCTGCGGCGTCTCTGGCCACATCTTGTGTGGGGCGGAGGTCTCGCGGTAGTGCTGATGCTGTTCGTGTTGAATGTGGGAGGTTTGCGAGACCGCGTATTTGGAGGAGCGAGCCAGGCACGCATCGAATCCATCGCGGTCCTGCCTTTTGCCAATCTGAGCAACGATCCGAAAACGGAATATCTAAGCGACGGAATCACTGAGAGTCTCATCAACAGTCTTTCGCAACTGCCCAACCTGGCGGTTATGTCGCGCAATACGGTTTTCCGCTATAAGGGTCAGGCGACAGACCCGCAGAAAGTGGGGCGCGACCTGCATGTTCGCGCCATTCTTACGGGGAGGCTGATCCAGACGGGCGACGAGCTGATGATCAGCGTGAATCTCGAAGACGTGGAAAACAGCCGGCAGATCTGGGGCGAGCAATACAACCGCAAACTTTCTAGTCTGGTATCTGTGCAGCAGGAAATTGCCGGCGACATATACGGTCGCCTGCGTCCGCGGCTGGCCGGAGAAGAAAAGAAGTTGCTTGCGAAGCGGCCTACCGAAAATGCGGAGGCCTATCAACTCTATCTGCAAGGCCTGTTTTACTGGAACAAATGGACGCAGGCCGATTTCAAAAAGGCGGCGGACTACTTCACGCAAGCAGTACAGAAAGATCCCGGTTATGCGTTGTCCTACGCCGGGCTGGCGGACAGCTACAGTCTGCTGGGCGACGCCGGATACCTTCCTCCTTCCGAAGCCTGGCCTAAGGCCAAGACCGCCGCGATGCAGGCACTGAACATTGACGATAGCCTCGCGGAGGCGCACACATCCCTGGGTCTGGTAAAGGAACATTTTGAATGGGACTGGGAAGGAGCGGAAAAAGAATTCAAGCGGGCCATCGAGCTGAACCCCAATCTGGCCACGGCGCACCACTGGTACGGAGACTATTTGACGAACATGGGCCGCTTCGCGGAGGGCATGGCTGAATCGAAGAAAGCCCAGGAGTTGGACCCGCTATCGCTCATTATCAATACCACCATGGGATGGCAGTCTTATCTCGCGGGCCAGAACGAGAATGCCGTCGAGCAACTGCGCAAAGTTCTGGATATCGATCCGAAGTTTTCGCCAGCCCGCCGCATTCTCGAAGAGGTCTACGCGCGCATGGGCAAGCACAAGGAGGCCGTTGCGGAAAGAGAGAAAGCCTTGTCACTCTCTGGAGGCCCCGAGCTGGCGGCTTCGATCGAAGAAGATTTCACGAAATCCGGTTACAAGGGCGTGCTGCAAAGCTGGCTGGAAGGGTTGACGGAATTGTCCAAGCACAGCTACGTCTCATCGTACAGCATCGCCGAGTCATATATGCGCATGGACGAGAAGCAAAAGGCCTTCGAGTGGCTCGAGAAGGCCTACGAGGAGCACGACAGCGGCCTGGTTTCGCTGGCCGTCGAACCAATGTTCGAAAGCATCCGGCCTGATCCCCGATTCAAGGAAATCCTCCGGCGCATGAAGCTCTCCCATTAGAACCGCCGCGGCGGCGTGACTGGGTGCGCCGCAACCCGCTTAGAAAGGGCACAGTTCGACTACCGCAGGGGATAGTCTTTTTCGCCCGGCAGATGACCGTCCACGCGCAGCACTTTCGTACCTGGACGCATGTTCCGGGAATCCACAAACGCAATGGCACCCGGCAGGGCGGTCAAAAGCTCAAATTGCATGTCGTTCGAATAGACGATCCTCGGCGGCGCGGCAGCTTCCGCTCGAAAAATTTTCGCCACCCAATACTGCTTGAACTGCGCTTCCGACATTTGATAAATCACGCGCAGCACCACATCGCGTTCCCGGGCTGCGGGCGCGCGGATTAGCAAGACGACCGGAAGTTTCGAGTTCCAATACTGCCGCTCACCGAGCAGCACTTTGCGCACATCGGAGAGGCTGAGATCGGCGACGGGCGTATCGGCATTCACCACTACGGCGATGTCCGCACCGCGGGAAGTCTGCGCGGTGGAAGAGGAGTGCAGAACCACGGACGCGCAAAGAATCGTCCAGAGAAAGGTCATAACGCGTTTGCTGGTGGCATTCATGTTCTGGCTCATTTAAAAGGTGAAGTCCGTCTGGAAGAATGCGCCGTTCACGCGCGGGTCTGTCGGCAGCCGCTTGGTGTTGCGGTACTCGGTCTTGAAGCTGGCGTAGTTCGTGATGTCGTACCGCAAGCCAAGGATCGAGCCCACCAGATTCTGATTCGTGAATAACTGTTCGCTGAGCGGCGTGTGCGTATGTTCAAAGCGGTAGTAGGGCTTCAGACTCTTTTCAAACCACGGCAAGCGGTACGCTACCTGCACGTAGTACGCCTGATTGTTGGTGATGGCATTGGTCAGAATATTCCTGTGATTGACGTTGGCGAACTCAGCCAGGAATTCGGGGTTCTCCTTGGTCCACACGATGTGCGCCGCGGAAATCCATTCGCGAAATTCATTTCCCGTGGCCGTCACGATTGGCAGCGTGATTTTGTCCCGGTACACCGAGACTCCCATCTGCAATCCGTAGAGTTTGACGGGCCGCGAATACAGGTTGGCCACCCACGCCCGATTGCTATTGTTGTCGCCCGCATCGCCAGGACGGCTGATGATCGAGCCGCGTCCGTTCCCCACGCCCACGTTATAGCTGAGCCCCGCTCCGCCTGATGGAACATTCCCCTCAGCCAGAAAACCCACAAAGTGCACCGGGATAAACGATCCGCCGATCCTGACCATATCCGGGCGGCTGATGGTGGTCTGCAACCAGGCGCCGTGGTGAAAGGCCGTATTCCAGTACCCGATGGGCGTATGGTATCGCCCGAAGGAGAGCTTGAAGAAATCGTTGTAGTCGTAGCGGATGATGGATCGTTCCACTTCCACGGTATAGCCGGTCGGCTGGGCGTTAAACGTCAGTTCGCCGAAGTAAGTGACTTTGCGCGAGAGCGCCGAAGCAAGATGAAGATCGAGCTGTCCGAGATTAAAGCCGCTGTTAGTGCCCTTCTGGTCCGTCGCGGAGAAATTGACGTCACCAAATCCTCGGATTTGGAGCGATGGATAGTGCACTTCCATCTGCCCCACCGAGGCCTGCGTTTCGGCCGTTTCGTGCCGGTGGCCTTGAACGGGGCCGGGGGGCGGAGCGGCTTCCGCCATTTCCGGCTTAGTAACGGCGGCGACATTCACGGGCGATTCTGCGGCCGCGGCGGGCTTGGTCTCCAGAACCGCAACGCGCTTTTCAAGCTGCTGCACCCGTTCGAGTAAGATCCTGATTTGCTCGGTTTGATCGGGCGGTGGCGGGCTCTGCGCCCGTGCTGAACAAACTACAAACAACATCATCGCGAGGACCGGCACTCGTAGGCGCACGATTCCCTCCTCTACTTTATTCTCGGCTCTTTGCCCAAAGTGAAAAAGCTGCCCATTTTGAATAAAAAACTCGGCTCTCAACACTTGCGTCAGCAAGTCACCGCTCGTCGTTCGGAATTCCTTAAATGCCTTGGGAAGTGCCGGAGAGTGGAGCGTATTCTATGCTGTGTAACACGTTTGTCAAAACTAGTTTTTCCTGTCCGCCTGCCATATCTCGCTGATCGCTCTGCGAGGATTCGTGCGGCCGACCGGCTCCGCGTTTCATTCTCAATCGCCAACGTGCTTCCCGCTTTCGATGACCCATGCTAGCCGCCGGAGTCTAGTCCTAGAACGCCTAGCTAAGTCCTCCTACGCGCGAGGCAACTTAGGTTTGATTGCTTCGGGGTACCCCGCCGCGTATCATTACCGATTCATGCTTACCGCCCAGTCTCATCTGTCGAACCCTCGCAACTATGCACACCTCGCTATCATTGCGTTCCTGGCTGGGGTGTCTTTCGCGTCCCGTCCCGTCCGCGCTCAGGAATCCACGGAAATCCTTCCCCTCAGCCAGGTTCGTGCGGGAATGCAGGGCTACGCTTACACCATCTTTGCGGGCGATCAGGTGGAAAAATTTGACCTCGAAGTCATCGGCGTGCTCGACAATTTTCTTGGCCCGACACAGTCCATCATCCTCGTGCAGTTGAAGGGGCCGAAGGTCGAGCACACTGGCGTAGTCGCGGGAATGAGCGGCAGTCCGGTTTATCTTGACGGCAAACTCGCTGGCGCGCTGTCGCTGAAGCTGGGGATTTTCACCAAAGAACCCATTGCTGGAGTCACGCCCATTCAGGACGTGCTGAACCCGTCGCAGCCCGCTGCGGCTCAGGCGTCCACACTGCAGCTCGGGCTGCCCAGTGAAGCATCCTCAAGGACCGGCCTTCCTTCCGGCTCCGCGCTCGAGCCCATCGAAACGCCGCTCGTCTTTTCCGGCTTCCAGCCGGCCGCGCTGCAACAATTCGCAAGTCAACTTCAAGGCTACGGTTTCGTTGCAGCACAAGGCGGCACAGCAGCGCCGCGTCCCGATGATGGGCATCTCGCCGCCGGAGACATGGCCGGGATGGTCCTTGTTCAGGGCGATGTTTCCATCAATTCCGCTTGTACCGTCACGGCGGTGCGGGGCGATCGCGTCTATCTCTGCGGCCATCCGTTTCTGAGCCTCGGTGACGTCCAGATTCCCATGGCGCGAAGCCGCGTGGTCACCACGCTTTCTTCCGATCTGGCTTCCACGAAGATCGTGAATGTCGGCGGCTCGATCGGCACTATCACTGGCGACCATCTCACTGCGGTTACGGGAAAATTGGGCGCGGCACCTCGCATGGTACCGCTGGATTTGACCCTGCTGGTCTCTGGCGCCGAGCCGGCGAAGCAAAAGACCCTCCACGTCGAACTGATCAATCACCCGAAGCTTACGCCGCTACTTGTTGCGCTCACTACCTTCAGCGGCCTCACGCAAAATTCTTTGTACGGCGAAGGCACCACGCTCCACCTCTCCGGCGAGATTCGACTGCATGGCCATGCTCCAGTACAAATCGAAAACACGTTTGCCCCGGGCGACTCCCTCTCTCCCGATGGCCTGCCCATCGCACTTACGATGCAAAATGTCTTCACGCGCCTCTTCATCAATACCTTCGAACCCGCCAAGGTGGATCGCATCACTCTCAAAGTCGAAAGCGTTCCGGGAAGAAAATCGTTCAGCATAGAGAGTGCCTGGCTCGAAAAAGGCGAAGCCGCTCCCGGCGAAACGCTCCGCGTCCGCGTACTGCTCCGTCCGTACCGCGGCGCTGCCCATGTCGAAGAAACCACCGTTCGCGTCCCGGAACAGGTGGCACGCGGTACTACGCTCCGCGTCCTGGTCAGCGACGCCGACTTGCTGAACCGCGCCTCGCGTGGATTCTCCTTCGTCGGCCCCGGTAGCGGGCCCAACGGCCTGGACCAGCTCATTGCGCTATTGAATCGGGAACGCCGCAACGACCGCCTTTACGTTGGCCTTTTCGTTCCATCGCCCACGCTTCTTTGGGAGGACAAGGAACTGCCCAACATCCCGCTCTCACAGATCAACATTGTGGACGGCCGCCCTACTCCCGGCAGCGTCCAGGTGCTACGCGAATCGCTGGCCAGTGAATCTTCCATCCCGCTCGGAGGCCCCGTCTCCGGCGTCATCTCCCTGAACCTGCAAATCCGGTGAAAATCTAAATGACTCATTTTCCCAAGCGCCGCATCGTCGCCTTGTCCTTGCTTCTTTGCTTTCTTTCCTCATTGCCCCTCCTCGCCGAGCACACCCGCCGCTGGCGCCAGTCCACGTATGACGAATTCCTCAAGGGCACCGCCCATGGCGTGGCTGTGCGCAGCGATGGCCGCCTCGAGCTTGCGCCAAAATTTACGCTGCTCGCGGACGCGGATGCTTCTTATCTCTGGTCCATCCGCCTCGATCCCAAGGGCTCGCTATATGCCGCGGGTGGCTCGCCTGCGAAAGTTTTTCGCTTCGATTCGAGCGGCAAACCCGCAGTCGTTTTCGATTCCGCGGATCTTTCGGCACAAGCAATCGCCTTTGACTCCAAAGGCGTGCTCTATGTCGGCACTTCCCCCGACGGCAAGGTTTACCGCGTATCGTACGCCGGCGAAAAGTCTGTTTTTTTCGATCCCAAAACAAAATACATCTGGGACCTGGCCTTCGCGCCCGACGGAACTCTCTACGTCGCCACCGGGGATAAGGGACAGGTCTTCACGGTCGCGCCCGATGGCAAAGGCGAAGTCTTCTACTCCAGTGATGAAGCGCACATTCGCGTTCTGGCCTTCGATTCCAACGGAAACCTCATCGCCGGCACCGAACCCAGCGGACGCGTTTTGCGCATTTCGCGGAGTTCCTCGAAGACTTTCGGCAAGGACTCCAAGGATTCTGCCGCGGGGAAAGCCGAAGGCTTCGTTCTCTACGAAACTTCCAAGCGCGAAGTCACATCCCTGGTTGTCGCCAAGGACGGCGCAATCTATGCTTCTGCCATTGGCGAGAAACAGCGCACCAGCCAGCCTCCAACCACTGTCATCGCTACACCCCAGGGAACGACAACTTTCACTACTGGCGGGGTCGTGAGCCCCGGCCAGATCCAGCCGCAACCATCTTTCGTTCCCTTTTCTCCGCTTAATTCGAGCAGCATCTACCGCATCAATGCCGACGGGGCGCCGGAAGAGCTTTGGTCTTCCCGCGAAGACATGGTCTACGCTCTGGGGCTCGCTTCCGATGGCCGCCTGCTCGCCGGAGCGGGCAATAGCGGTGCTCTCCTCGCTATCGATGGCCACGGCGTCTTCGCGCATCTCGCCAAATCCGGCTCCGCGCAAATCACCGGCATCGCGCGCAATTCCGCAGGCAAAGTTTTCTTGTGCACCGCGAATCCTGGAAAAGTTTATTCAGTTGGACCGGAATACGAAGCCGAAGGCACATTCGAATCCCGCTCGTTTGATGCACAACTTTTCTCAAAGTGGGGGCGCATCGAATGGTGGAGTCCGCCACCGGCCGTCGCCGCAAAAGATTCGGCGCATTCGAATACATTGCATGCAGAAGACCCGCGCCTGGAATTCTTTGTGCGCTCCGGAAACACGGAGGATCCCGGCCGCGAGTGGTCTCGCTGGTTCGGTCCCTACTCGAAATCGGGCAGTTCGATGGAAGCTCCAGCGGCGCGGTTCGTTCAGTGGAAGGCTATCATTCATGACGGACGCCCCGGCGACGGCGTTGACTGGGTCAGCCTCGCCTATCTGCCGCGCAACGTCGCACCCGTTATCGACGGCATCGCGCTGCAGGATCCCGGTGTGCGCGCTCAGAGTCAGGCCGGAATCTCGTCTGGCCAGCCAACGCCGGTAATTCTCAAGGTGCCTCCGTCGCCCAATGTTTCCGGAGTCGTGATCACGCAGAGCAGCACTCCACCGCGGTTCGAACAGGCCCCGCAAGGCACGCAGCAGAAAGGCTATCAAACCGTTCTTTGGACTGCGCACGACGACAATGACGACGACATGCGCTATGCCCTGTACTTTCGCGGCGAAAACGAGCGCGACTGGAAATTATTGAAGGACAATCTCGACCAGAAATTCTATTCCTGGGACACTACCGCACTGCCGGATGGCGCCTACTACCTGAAAATCGTCGCCACCGACGCGCCTTCGAATCCCCCTTCTGCTGCTCAGAGGGCCGAACGCGAAAGCGAGCGCTTCGAGGTGGACAACACCCCCCCGACAATCGAGGGACTGAAGGCGACGTCGGGCACGTTCCAGAGCACCAATAACATCGCGTACGCGCTGATAATTCAGTTCATTGCCCGTGACGCGGGGAGCAGCATCGAGCGCGCACAGTACAGTCTCGATGGCGGTGACTGGATTCTGGTTGTTCCCAATACTGGGATTAGCGATGCGCCTGTTGAGCACTACGACTTAGGCTTACCCGCCTTGCCGCCGGGCGAGCACACGATCGCCGTGCGCGCCTACGACCGCTTCGAAAATGTCGGCAGCGCAAAAACGACCTTCACCGTCCCGGCCGCGAAACCCTGACCGCCCGCCGCAACCAAGGACGGGCCCTTTCTCCATGAATTAGGTCGCGGAACACAACCGCAGCCACGATTGTTTCTCTGTTTGTCTTTTGCTGATTGCTGAAAACGGAGGACTGTCAACCTTACTTCAACTCACCCAGCGTTCTTGAGGAGGCACCGTCTGGAATTTCTCGATTTCCGCGCCGAACCCGATCCGGCCGTCTCCATACGGCTCGTTCCGCACATGCACAACCCGCGCCGTGCAGCGTATTTCCTGCGCGCTATTCCCGGTCACTTCGGCGGGCATCCGCAGCGTTGCTTCAATGGGCATTCCCACCTGCAGTGGAGCCGATGAGGCAAAAAAGAAGCCGCCGCGCGAGACGTTTAGCGCCTCCGTAAAGTGTTCTGTTTTGTCCGAGGCAACGCCCAGCGCGCGGAAGCGCAATGGCGTCCGGAGGCTAAGGCGGGTCAGTTGCCGGCGTTCCGATACTTTCATCTTGTCCTCCCCCCGCGCGAGGAAGGTCTGGCGCGGACTCTTGCGAAAGTTGGTGGAGAGTAGTTTCAGCGTAACAGAGTCAGCCGCGCGGTCAAGTACCAAACCGGGCATGGCCAGAAAATACCAGTACCAGAGTGAGGAGCGAGGTTCTCACCCATCCACACAGAAATATTCGCTGCAGGCATGCCATAATGCCTCTTTAATCGGAGCGAAATATGCGCTAAACGTTGAGAATTCGAAAACGCTTCTGCGCCCAAAGTGAGCCGAATGAGCACAGCCTCCTCCCTCGAACTTCCTGACTACACGCCGCCGACTTGGGAAGCGATCCTCGCGGCGCACGCGCGGATTTCTCCCCGAATCCACCGCACCCCTGTCCTTACCTCTGCCTCCCTGAACGCCATGTCCGGTGCTCAGATCTTCTTCAAATGCGATAACCTGCAAAAGACCGGCTCCTTCAAGATTCGCGGCGCCTCAAATGCGATCCTCTCCCTGACAGACGAGCAAGCCGCCCGCGGAATCGTCACGCAATCAAGCGGCAATCATGGCGCGGCCGTCGCCTGCGCAGCGGCGTGGCGTGGAGTCCCCGCGTGGATCGTTATGCCGAGAAACGCCCCCGCAGTGAAAGCCAAAGCCATCGAAGGCTACGGCGGAAAAATTGTTTTTTGCGAGCCCTCGGTCACCGCGCGCAAGGCCGCTTGCGATCGCCTCCAGGCTGAAACCGGCGCCCATCTGGTGCATCCCTACGACGACGACCGCATCATCGCCGGACAAGCCACCGCCGCAAAGGAGCTCCTCGAAGATGTGGGCGACCTGGATGCCGTTTTCGCACCCGTCAGCGGTGGTGGACTGCTCAGCGGCACCTGCCTCAGCGCCAAGAGCATCCGCCCTGGAGTGCACGTCTTTGGCTGCGAGCCCGAGCGCGCCGATGACGCCTACCGCTCCCTTACCAGCGGCACCTTGCAATCTCTGGACTCCAGTGACACTGTCGCCGACGGCCTCCGCGCTTCCCTCGCCCCGCGCACCTTCTCCATCCTCCGCCGCCATCTTGACCGCATCCTACTGGTCAGCGAAGAAGAGATCATTTCAGCCGCCCGCCTGGTCTGGGAACGCATGAAAATCATCATCGAACCTTCGAGCGCCGTCGCTATTGCCCCCTTGCTCAAGCCAGGAGTCGTCGCTTCCCTCAACCTGCCAAGCCGCCCGGACGGCCGCGCCCCTAAGCTCGGTATCATCTTCTCCGGCGGCAATGTGGACCTCTCTGCCCTCCCGTGGAAGTAGCCAGCTCTCGGTCTTGCACCCCCGTCCAAATCAAAATGTGTGCCAAATCCATGCACTGTTTGTGTACCGAATTATTCACATTGTGCAACCGTCCCTCACCGTCGCAGGTTTCTCACAGAAAACACAGCACTTAGTTTCTTGAGAGTTTGGACAATCGCATGCTCCCATCCCTCCCGGAAGGAATAGGCTCAACTAACGACCATGAATATCCAAGAGCAAGTCGGGGAACATCGCGCCGCCGTACTCCTCGGCCTCCCCACAAACGAAATTCGGCGTTTTTCCCGGATTGCAGGCATAGGACACCTGGAAACCGGTGAACGCGGCGAGCAGGTGGTTTTCACCTACGAGGAACTACGTAGACTCTGCCTGCTAGCAGCACAATCTTCTAAGTAGGCGACCAGTCTGCCAGAGTATTTGCCCAGCCTCTTCTTTACTCCCCCCGGCCCCGGGCGCCTCCCCACAGGCACTCGGGGCCTTCCTCACTTCGTCTTCCAATTTAGAGCTTGAAGCGGTCGAGGATTGCCTAGTATTTCCCTTGCTCGGCCCAGGTCTTTATTTCCTCCTCCACAGAGAAAGCGGTTGATGGCGACATCGCAAATCGTGTGTCCAGCTGGTAGGCCTGAGCTTCCAAAGGTATGGCGATCCACGAACGACACTTCACGAAGCCACGTACATAAAAGTGGGTGTAGCGGTCGAGCCCGAGAAGCGCCATTTGCGCGGCATGGACCAATCCATGGAACAGCGTCCTTACAGCAATCTCGTCATTAAACACGATGACGTCCCGGTAGGCGATGGAAGCTAGATGCACGAAGTCAGGAAAGTTGCCCGAGCTCATGGCAATGGCCTCGGAATAAAAAGGCGGGGGCGGGATCCGGGCTCCCCTCAGAGTTATGGTTCTAACGCTGTTGAGCAAACGGTCTGAGAAATACTCTTGAACTGGGCTCCGCCATTCCGGTGCCAGCGGCTCACTCGCTCGAATATAAAGCTCTCTCTCCCGCCGCAAGTACGCTGCGACCTGGGAGACCATCTCGACAACACGCGTCTCCGGGAGTTCAGTCCGATCCATGGCGCTCAGACTTTCTTGCTGGGACAGCCGCTTCCTAACGCAGAAGCCGGAGACCGTCGACAAAGTGCTCAACTACCCGCAACCCTACTTTTCCTTGAGCTTTAGCTTCCCCGCGGCCTTGTTTTCCTCAAGAAACGTCCGCAGTTGCGGCACCGCTTCGAGCAGCCGCACCCACTGCTCGTAGTACAGCGTCACGGGAAAGCGCCCCAGTCCGTACACGCTCACTCCGCCTTTTTCGCCCACGCGAAATTCCAGCGAGCCCGTGCGCCGTGCGCCCCCCTGTTTTTCCATCTCCGCCAGCTTGGCTTTCAATTCTTCATAAGTTGGTTCAGCCATAAGTTCTCCCGTAATGGTTGGAGCAGAGCAAATTATACAATGCGTTTCGATTCCGCGGCGTGCGGGCTATACTCGGCCCGCCAGTTCGCGCCAAAACGGTGACGCATGCCCGATGATCAAAGCGCAATGTATGACTGGATGAATCTCCCTCCCGGCACACAAGAAGTGTCTCTCTGGGCCGCTCTCCACGATGCGCAAATCGTTTCCATCACCTCCAACCTTCTCGAGCGCTCCGTCACTCTCCATCTAGAAAGCGATCATCTGCTCGAATTCCATCAACTCCCGCTGGACATGCAATTCCTTCTGCGTCTCGATGGCGTTCAATCCGCCCGCGTACTTCATTACTCAGTCTGGCCCGGAGAATTTTCCGTCCCCGCCGGCGTTTCTCGCGAAGAAGAATCACGCCTGATCGCCGGCTATCAATCCAAATGGCGCGAAGAATCCCTGAGCTGGAGCGAACTCGAAAGCGCCGTCACGACCGAATGCCGGCAGGTCATTGATATTTCCGATGCCACCCTGGCTACCTCGCCGGACAAATCCTCCATCGCGCTGCGCATCACCGGCCTCCTCAACTACACTGCGTACCGTGAACTTTTTCTTCGCTCCGAACGCCTTACCCTCACACGCGGCGACGGCCACGACCTCGGAATCTCCGGCCTCCTCAAAATGGGCGAAGCCTACTGGGACGCCTTCGAGCGCCGCAGGCCTGCCGATTCCCAGCAAACTCCCAGCGAAACTTAATCTCCGCACCGGGGTTAGTCTAATGGCGACCTCCACGAACGCCTTGGGCATCCTGAACTCCAAGGCTTGCCATCCAACTGGATAGGCGTCGAGTGGTTAAGCGGATTCCAAAGAATCCCAGGTCGCGGGAGAAAACACCATGGTGCATCACCCGGCAAAGTCGGTTAGCTTCCATTCCATCTCACGCGTCGCAAGTGCTCTGATTCTTGCCTTCTCTCTCAGTGAAGGCGCATACGCCCAGCAGGACCAGCAAAGCCAGCCGCAGGGGCAACAACAGGATCAGCAGGATCAGCAGCAAGCCGGCCCGAAGCAGCAACCTCCCCAGGATCGCCCTCCAAGTCCCACCTACGCCCCGCAAGACGCCGACAAGCCACCCTATTCGCACGACCGCCCGGCGCAGAACGCCCCCGCGCCGCAATCTCAGCCCGCGGCGCCATCCCAACCCGCCCAATCGATTCCGGGCACTCTCACCGTTCCCGCCGGCACCATCCTCCTCATCCGCACCAATGACTTTCTCTCCACCGACCACAACCGGCTGGGCGACTCCTTCACCGCCGTGCTCGATCAACCCCTCATCGTCAACGGCTGGGTCGTCGCTCGAGGCGGCCAGACTCTTCTCGGCAAAGTGAAAGACGTCCGCAAAGCTGGCCGCATCAAGGGCACTTCCGAGCTCGGCGTCGAACTCACCGACATCACCATCGTTGACGGCCGCCAGCTCCCCATCCTCACCGAGCTCTCGAAAGCTTCCGGCGGAACTTCTCGCGGGCAGGATGCCGCCACCATCGGCACCACCACCGGCCTCGGCGCGCTGATCGGCGCTGCCGCGGACTGGGGCACCGGTGCAGCCATCGGCGCGGGAGCAGGTGCCGCCGCAGGTATCGGCGCGGTACTTCTCACGCGCGGCCGGCCCACCATCCTCGAGCCCGAGACGCCGTTGAGCTTCCGCCTCGTCGATCCTCTGACGATTGACACCACGCAAAGCCAGCAAGCTTTCTCGCCCGTCACGCAGCAGGATTTTGACGGCGGCCGCATGGAGCGTCGTGGACCTCGCCACGTCGCAGGAGTTTATCCGGGCCCTTATGGTTATCCCTGCGGTTACTACGGCAACTGCTTTGTTTATCCAGGCTTCGTTGGGATTTATGGCGGCTACTATGGGCGTGGCTATTACGGACATCGCGGCTTTCGTCACTAAGATCGCGCGCATGGATCGCGCCGAATCTTGGGTGTCAGCCTCAGAAGTTTCGAGATTCCCGAATTTCCGCCGCGCTCTTGCTGGAATAAATCTCACGCGTAATCAGTAGAAATAGTGCAACGGGATAGTTTCTGCGAAGGCGAGCGCCCCGATGCGGTCAGGGCGCTCCCCAGAAATCGGCAAAAGCATCCTCGGGAACTTTGGCTGCATCACAATCGCCATGCCCTCGGAAGCGATCGCATCTGGAATTAGGAAGTAACTTGGGGTTGTGGGTCAGGGCTTTACCGCTGACAACATAGATTGAATCAGGGGGCTTCAGCCCCTGAGGGTGCTCCGCCTGAATACATGCATTTCCTGGGCTCGGTACCAGAGAGTCTTTTAATCGCCTGTGATAATATTTGCGAGTTTGACAATAAGTAGTTTCCGGTCCGGGCCCAGTCCGCGAAGAGCCCTTTGTGCGAATTGTTCCTCGGCCCAAATGGCCGCGCCTCTAAGCCGGAAGCGTTGAGTTGGAATCAAATTCAAATCTGCAGCGTGGACGGTTTATGAAACACCTATCTCTCATGCTTCGCAATTCTCTTTTCTTTCTTACGCTGATTCTCGCGCTCCCTGCCTTTCGCGCGACCGCGCAAACCAAGCCCGACGCAGCCGGCACTGCAGCCGTTCAGTCCCCAGCCATTCCCGCGCGCATTACCCAGGCCATTGACGAAACGCAACTCGTGCGCCTAAAGGGCAACATCCATCCCCTCGCCCGCCCCGAATTCGACCGTGGAGCAGTGTCGCCAGAACTACCCATGCAGCGCATGCTGCTCGTGTTGCAGCGCAGTGTCGAGCAGGAATCCGCGCTCGCACAGTTCATGGTTGATCAGCAAAATGCGGCTTCACCCAATTATCACAAGTGGCTGACGCCCCAACAGTTCGGCGCTCAGTTTGGCCCCTCTGACTCTGATATTCAGACGGTCACTTCGTGGCTGCAGTCGCATGGCTTCCAGGTCGCCAAGGTCAGCAAAGGAAAGATTGGCGTCGAGTTTTCAGGGACCGCGGCCCAAGTGAGCGAAGCCTTCCATACGGAAATTCACAAATTCGATGTGAACGGCGAAACACATTTGGCGAACGCGAGTGACCCGCAAATTCCGGCCGCGCTGACGGCCGTGGTGCATGGATTGGCTCCGCTGAACAACTTCCGGCCGACACCCGCACATCATGTCGCGGGTGAATACACAAGATCCATAGGCCGCACCGAGGTTAAGCCTGTCAAACCGGAGTTCACGACGTCTGGAGGGAGTTTCGCAATCGGGCCAACAGATTTTGCGACTATTTACAATGTGCTGCCCCTCTGGAATGCAACACCCACGGCGCTCGATGGCACTGGTCAGAGCATAGCGGTTATTGGAACATCAAATATCAATCTTCAGGATATTCAGGATTTCCGGACACTATTTGGTCTTCCCACTGGTGGAACTGCCACCCCTGTCGTTGTCATTGACGGATCCGATCCGGGAATTATTAACGACGGCTCGGAAACGGAGGCGCTCCTCGACACTGAGTGGTCGGGGGCAGTCGCCAAGGGCGCTCAGATTCACCTGGTTATCGCTGCGGACACGGACATCGCCTCAGGATTTCTTCTTGCGATTTTTAACGTAATAGACAACAACTCGGATCCAATTCTTAGTCTGAGCTTTAGCAATTGCGAACCAGGTCTGGGAGTAAACGGCAATAACCTTTTTCTGGCCTTATGGGAACAGGCAGCCGCGCAAGGGATTACCGTTACTGTGGCGTCAGGTGATACAGGATCAGCCGGTTGCGAGAACCAGAACACTCCTGCACCGAATCCGGCAACTACCGGTCTTCAGGTAAACGGGTTTGCTTCCACCCCGTTTGATGTTGCGGTGGGTGGAACAGATTTCAACGATGCAGGCGCGCAAAGCATTTTTTTCAACGCAACCAATGACCCTAACACTCTGGTCTCGGCGAAGGGATACATTCCGGAGAGTACCTGGAACGAATCGTGCACAAACGCTTTTTTTGGAACTAACCCAGAGGCAAATTGCAACAGCACTCTGGCGGTAAACAAAATGGCAGTGTTTACGGTTGGAGGCGGTGGCGGAGCAAGTCACTGCTTTACCCTAACAGGTACAACTTGTACAGGGGGCTACACAAAACCGGCGTACCAGTCTTTCATCAGTGCGGCTAATGGTATGCCCGCCGCAAATAGCAGAAACACTCCCGACGTCTCTTTATTTTCCAGCAGCGGATTCAACAAGAGTTTTTATGTGGTCTGCGAAGCGGACGCGGTTTCATCGCCGTCTTGCGCCAAAGGCCAGGCTTTCCATTTTCTCGGGGTTGGCGGGACATCGGCTTCCACGCCGAGTTTTGCCGGCATAATGGCATTAGTAAATCAGAAAACCGGCGGCCGCCAGGGTAACGCAAACTTCGCGCTCTACAAGCTGGCACAGACACAATTCGCAGCGGCAACGGCTTGCAGTTCCGTAGCGAGCCCGCTCCCCGCCGCTGCTTGCACGTTTAACGACGTTACGACGGGTACGATTGCTATGCCATGCACGAAGGGCAGCCTCAATTGCACCACATCTGTCGGCACCGATACCATTGGCGTGCTAAGCGGCTTCAATTCAACGGCTGGCTATGATTTGGCGACGGGACTTGGCTCTGTCAACGCGAACAATTTGGTGAATAACTGGAGCACCGCTCTCGCTACTTTTGCGTCAACCACTACAATGTTGACCCTGTCTCCGCTGACTGGCATTACGGCCGGTCAGAACGTGACGGTAAACGTTACGGTCACGCCGGGCTCGGGCACTGCAGTACCGACAGGTGACATCGCACTCGTCTCGACCGCCGCAAACGGGGAAGGCGTCGACGGGTTCACCCTGGATGCCACCGGCAAAGTCGTGAACGGAGCTACCAACCAGCTCACAGGAGGGACGTACTCGGTTACCGCGCGCTATGCCGGAGACGGAACCTTCGCGCCAAGCGTTTCGGCCCCAGTCACCGTGACCGTTGGGAAGGCTTCAAGCACGACAACTGCCAGCGTGCTTGTTTCCTCGGGTGGCGGAAATTTCACCACTTTCACTTCCGGACCGGCGCCCGTAACCCTGTTCCTACAAGCTTCCATCAATCCCACGGGCGTTCTGCTTCCGACGGGCACGGTAAATTTCGTGGACACGTTCAATGGCACGTCCACAACCGTGGCCAGCAATGTCCCCCTGAATTCCGCTAGCGAGGCTTTCGGCCTCCCCGGAATTTCGACCTTCACGGCGGGAGTTCACTCCATAGTCGCCACTTACAATGGCGATCCAAGCTTTACTGCAAGTACCTCGTCAGCGGTCGCTTTCACCATCACGAGTTCGGGAAGCTTCACGATCGGCGGCACTGCCGCTACGGCAACCGCTGGAGCTAGCGGGGCTTCTACCATCACTGTGACTCCTGCCGGCGGCTTCACAGGAAACGTCAACGTGACTTGTCCCGCGACCGGGTTGCCCGCTGGAGTAACTTGCACTCCGAATCCGCTGGCCATCAATGTGATCGGCCCAGCGGTGGCCGGGCAACTCACCGTGAATGTAGCTGCCCCATCAACGACTCTTACAGCGTCAACCGCTCCAGCATCACCCACGCTCTATGCCGCAGCTATGTATGCAGCAGGCACGATTCCGTCGAGCGCGGGCAAGGGCTGGTGGACTCTGAGCGCAACCACAGGCCTCGCGGCTCTATTCCTCCTGATCTTGCCCGGACGCAAGCGCTATCGCGTCGCGGTCAGCCTTGGCCTTGTGTGCGTGCTCAGCTTCGGCATCGGTTGCGGGGGCTACGGTGGCGGCGGAGGCGGCGGGCCAGTCGCCACGATCACTAAGATCACCGTGAACAGCGCCAAGCTGGCATCCAATGATCCCACCGGCTTTAAGTTCACTATCAACGTAACGGCATCCGTGGGAGCCAACGGACAGGTCCAGCTCTTTGACGGTGCAACTGCGCTGGGCGCTGGCGTGGCAGTCTCCAACGGAACCGCTACCATCACCAACGCAGGTTTGGCGCCGGGCACGCACTCAATCAGCGCCCACTATCTGGGAGATACCCATACCCAGGCGTCCACGAGCGGCACACTGAACATTACTTCCACCGGCACAACCACCTTTGCGATCACCGCCACGCCGGCAGCCACCAACGGCTCTCCAACCGTCAACATCACCATCAACTAACAGAATCGTTTAAACTAGAAAGAGCGGCCCCGATTCTTCGGGGCCGCTCTTTCTTACCCTATTTTCCGCGCTTTGCGTAGGCGCGCTATACCTGTCACGACCGGTGGGCCGCTCGTTCAGTCCACCTTATTGCCGTTCGCTGCTCAATTTCTCCCGTTCCATGTAAAACACTGAGCCATCCCAACTGCCAGCGAGTTCTGCACAATTTTGGTGCAATGTAGATCCCTTTAGAATGAAAACTTAATGAAAAACAGGGGTGGTGGGGGGGAGGTCACTTCAAGGAATCATCCGACGAAATATTCACGAAACGGGAATCCCTGCTTAGCTAACCCATCTCAGACGGTCTGCTCTCGCCGGGTCTTCAGTTGACGTTTGGGGGAAAGAAGATACCCCAGAACTGCGGTGCGGGAGATAAGAACTCTACCGGAATCAGCGATCCTTCCTGGTTCATCTGCGGCGAGCGCACAACATTCACCTCGACGCGCTGCTGTGTTCTCGGATTTTCGAGGATAAGCTTGGTTCCTTGCGCTAGTCCTTCTCTCAGAATGATCATCGCTCCGGTAGCGCTCACCGTATGGGTAAATCCCTCGACCGGTTTCGGGTTTTGGGCAATGTGCGCAATTACTGGCATCTTCAGCAGAACCCGCTGCGCGCGGCGCCGTTCTTCCGCGGTAGGCTGCCGCGTGAGCGCGGGCCGGACCCCGCTCATCGCACCGGGCTTCGCGTACGGCGAATGTTTCGCGTTTGGTTCTGTCTTCACAGATCCAGCCCCCAGAAATCCATCTCCGGCGCGACCAGCTCGACGCCATACTCCCAGCCGTCCGGACGCTGGTTGCCCTTCCACACGATGATTGCCGCGTTGCTGCTCTGCGAGATCAGATTCGTCAGCGCCAGCCGGTGTTCGAGATCCAGCGATTGCGACAGCACCACCATGCAACCATACGGATTAATCACGCGCGTATGCGCCTCAACCCCAATGCGCGTGCCGGTGGCGTCGTCCCACTCCAGACGCACGGGCACCCGCGAATTCATGCGGCGCCCACGGCGCTTCTCGTGGTGCCGGGAACCAATACGCTTATTTTCACGCAGCTTTACGGGCATTTTCCCCTCTATCTCGTCATGCTAGAGTTGAGGGAGAAAACGGTCAATGGTACGAATTTTGGCGGTCGCGCAAATGGGTAGCTGTCCCAAAGGACAGGTGAATTCGAGGGGGCGGCACAGCCCGTGAAGAATCTCATCGTCAACGCCGATGACCTGGGGTGGACCGACGGTGTGAACCGCGGAATCCTCGAGGCCTTCCACAACGGAATTGTGACCAGCACTTCGCTGCTCGCCAACGGCGCGGCATTCGCCGGCGGCGTCGAGACCGCGCGTTCCGCTGCTGGGCTGGGGGTGGGGGTCCACCTAAATTTGAGTAACGGGCGTCCAGTAGCCGATCAGGAAATAGTTACTACGCTATTAAACGACGACGGCGAATTCACGGGCGGGCCGGAGAGTTTGCTTTTGCGGCGCGCCCGGGGAGGACTCTCGCTGGCGGAAGTGGAGAGCGAGTGGGACGCGCAGATTCAGAAAATCCGCGATGCGGGAATTGAGCCCACTCACCTTGACGGGCATAAACATGTGCACATGCTGCCCGGGCTGTTTGAAATTGCGCTGAAACTTGCGAAGCGGCATGCGATCGGAGCGATTCGCGTTTCGCTGGAAGAGTCGACCCTGCGCGCGGCGCTTTCTTCGGGCGCAAGGCAAAATTCCGGCGTGGTGATGAGACAAGGCGTACAGGCGCGCGGATTGAAACTACTGGCGCGCGATGCCCGCGAGCAGGCCAAAGCTGCGGGAATTTCCACGGCTGATTATTTTTGCGGCATTGCGCAAACCGGAGAGCTGACGCGCGAGGGCGTCGAGCAATTCGTGAAAAGCCTTCCCGAAGGCACAACCGAATTGATGTGCCACCCGGGCTACGCCGACGTCGCACTGCAAAAAACGCCTACTCGTCTGCAGGACTCGCGCCAGGCCGAGCTCCGGATTCTCACCGACACCGGCGTTAGAAATCTTGTCGCCTCGCTGGGGATTCGCCTGATAGACTATGGTTTCGTCACCCAGGAAGCTTAAAGAAGGCTTTTGAAAAAAAGAATGGCTAGCGATTCGCCAATCCAGTATTCCATTGTCGTTCCGTTCTACAACGAACAGGAAAACATCCCACCTCTCTATATGAAGCTGACCGAAGTGATGGACGGGATCGGCGAGCCATACGAACTGGTGTTTGTGGATGACGGCAGCAAGGATGATTCGTTCAAAGTGCTCTCGGAGATTTACGAGCATGACCGGCGCGTAAACCTGGTGCGGCTGCGACGGAATTTCGGGCAGACGCCGGCGCTCAAAGCAGGTTTTGATTTTGCGCGCGGCGAAGTCATTATCTCCATGGACGGCGATTTGCAGCACGACCCTGAAGAGATTCCGCGTTTTCTGGAAAAAATCGAGGAAGGTTTTGACCTGGTCAGCGGCTGGCGGCACAACCGAAGGGATCACTGGCTGATGCGGCAGCTTCCCAGCCGGACCGCCAACTGGATGATGGCAAAACTTTCGGGAATTGATCTGCACGATTTTGGGACCACGTTCAAAGCCTACCGCCGCGAAATTATTCAGGAAATTCAGCTTTACGGCGAGCTGCACCGATTCATTCCGGCGCTGGCGAGTTCGACGGGCGCGCGAATTGCCGAAGTGCCCATTGAAAATCTAGTGCGCAAAAGCGGAAAGTCCAATTACGGGATCGGACGCACCATCCGCGTATTTCTGGATCTGATTATCGTAAAGTTTTTATTGGATTATTCCACGCGGCCGCTGCAGTTTTTCGGCTTGCTGGGCGCGGCCGGAATGGGACTTGGTTCCCTGCTCGCCTGCTTCCTGGCATACGAAAAATTTTGTCTGCACCAGGCCATCATGGCGGAGCACGGGCCTCTGATGATGCTCTCCGTGGCCCTGTTCATCAGTGGCGTGCAATTCTTCTCGATGGGACTGCTCGGCGAAATCATCGCGCGCACCTACTATGAATCGCAAAACAAACCGATTTACGCTCTGCGCGAAGTAAAGAGCCACCGCAAGGAAATGGGCGACTCCACGGAATCCACGCGGCCTTCCGGCAATCCCGAGCGTTAAAGAACTTTTTCTGAAACAATATTTCGCTAGGAATGGCGCGCGATCTTGCGGTATTCCCCGCGAAAGTAAAGCAGTGGCTCGCCCTCGTGGATTTCCGCGTCCAGCACTTCCCCGATGAAAATGGTGTGGTCGCCCGCCGGATGCGACGCACTCAGCTCGCAACTCATCTGGAGCAGTGTGTCCTCGAGCACGCTGGCCCCGCTGGACGTACGCCGGAAATGGACGCCCAGCCGGTGCTCCGCTTCGGCGCTGTGCACGCCCTTGGCGAAATATTCGGAAATCGCTTGCTGATTTTGCCTGAGGACGCTGACGCCGAATTGTTTTTTCTCTTCGAGCATGGGAAGGATTTTCGCGCCGTGGTCGACGCAAACTAGAATCAGCATGGGATGGAGCGAAACGGAAGTGAAGGAATTAGCGGTCATGCCGTGAACCTTGCCCGGCTCGCGCTCGACAGTGACGACGGTGACGCCGGTGGAAAAATGGCCGAGGGCTTTGCGGAATTCGATTGTCGAGAGTGACGGGGTTGGCATCTTGGAAGTTTTTGAAGATACCATACTGGGTGCGGCAAAAGCGAAGCGGCGGCCGTTCGAACGGCGACGGGATTTGAAACGAGGTGAGGATTCATGGCGCGAAAGATCGCGATACTGGGCGGAACAGGAGCGGAAGGTTCCGGACTGGCCTATCGCCTGGCAAAGGCTGGGGAACATATCCTGATCGGGTCGCGCGATGCTGCTCGAGCGCAAGAAACGGCGAAGCAACTGCGCGAGCGCATTGGCAGCGGCGCGCAGGTCGAGGGCTTGGACAATCCTTCTGCGGCGGCGGCGTGCGATGTCGCGATGTTAACGGTTCCCTTCTCCGGCGTGGTGGCGCTGCTCAAGCAATTGAAGAGCGTGTGGAAGCCGGGAACGGTGGTCATTGATACGACTGTGCCATTGGCGGCAACAGTTGGCGGCGCGGCAACGCGCATGCTCGGCGTGTGGCAGGGATCGGCAGCGGAGCAGACGCGGGAGCTTTTGCCGACAGGAGTCAGCCTGGCGGCGGCGTTCCAGAATCTAGGGGCGGACACGCTCGCGGGAGACGCTCCCGTGGATTGCGATGTGCTGGTTTGCAGCGATGATGAAAGAGCAAAGCAGGTGGCGTCCGAATTGGCGGGAAAGATTCCGGGGGCACGCGCGTTGAACGGCGGGAAACTCGAGAATGCGCGCATCGTGGAATCGCTGACGGCTCTGCTGATTGGATTGAACATGCGCTACAAAGTGCATGGGGCAGGGATTCGCTTCACCGGGCTTCCCTTGAAATGAGGGTGGTTTCAATGGGTCGACGCAACACTTCGAGTCGAACCGACTTGCATTGAAAACAAAGGCTAAATCGCTCGCTAGGGTTAGATCAGCCGGAACACTACCCTGGCTAGGTTTTGACCGAGGACGGCCAAACAGATTACTTCTCCCGGGGAAGCATTGTCGAATCAACGCATTGGATGGTGTTGCATCGACCGTCTGAGCCGGCAAGTCTTATCGGGTGTGGTTGCCGTGTTCGAATCAGATACAGACAAATCCCAAAAGCGGCCGGAGTGCACTCATCAAGGGCCTCTACATCCGGTTAAGTGCTTTGATTTCAGCCATTACGATTGTGCTATCGCCTGGACTGTGATCTGCACACATTTGGGGCGGATTTGTGTGGGGAGGTGAAGAACATGGCTAACCTTTGGCAGGATTTGCGATACGCGATGCGTCTGCTGGCGAAAGACCCCGGTTTCACCATGATCGCCATCCTGACTCTTGCTCTCGGAATTGGGGCAAACACCGCCATCTTCAGTATTCTCGATTCGGTCTTGCTGCGCTCGCTCCCCGTGCCGCATCCTGAGCAACTGGTCACACTTTCTGATCCCGACGAGCATGGTTCCAGTTTTGGAAGTGAGGGCGGCGACCGCTCTCTTCTGGCCTACTCAGAGTTTGAATACTTCCGGGATCACAACGAAGTCTTCTCAGAAATCTTCGCGGCAGACAGCAGTCTTCCCCAATTGGAAGTCACCATCGCCGATTCCTCGTCGAGCACCGGCGCGCAAAAGGAATCCGCTCGCGTCCGCCTGGTCAGCGGAGATTATTTCGCCACGCTTAGAGTCACTCCCGCCGCCGGCATGTTCTTCACACGCGAGGTGGACCGCGCCAGTGGCGGCGCGCCAATCGCGGTCGTGAGCTACGCATTCTGGAAGCAGCGCTTTGGCCTTGACCCGCTGGCGCTCGGCAAAACAATACAGATTCGCCAAACGTCATTCCAAATTGTTGGCGTCACTCCCCCGGGGTTCTTTGGAGAGACTGTCGGAGCGTTCCCCGATCTTTGGGTTCCTATGATGATGCAGGACTCCATCTACCCGGGACGTGATCTCCTCACGCCTTCGAAAGGCCTGACGAACATGCACATCTGGCTTCAAGTGATGGCCCGGCTGAGGCCTGGAGTTACTCCGGAACAGGCCAAAGCCAGCATCAATGTCGTATTCAAGGGCCTGCTGGAATCCAAGGTTGGCGCCTCGTCCACGCCGGATCAGCGCCGTCATGATCTCGATCAGCGAATCAATCTGCAGCCGGCGGCGCGCGGTTCTTCCGTGCTGCGCGAACATTTTGGCGAGCCCCTGAAGATTTTGATGGCCATGGTGGGATTCGTGCTTCTCATCGCCTGCGCCAACGTTGCAAACCTCCTGCTTGCCCGCGGCGCGGCGCGGCAACGAGAATTCGCCATGCGCATTGCCATCGGCGCGGGGCGCGCGCGCCTGATCGGGCAATTGCTGACGGAGGGTCTTCTTCTCGCCATATCAGGCGCCGCCGCAGGCTTGCTGCTCGCCCGCTGGGCCGACGCGCTCTTACTTCGCATGGTTTCCGGCGGGGCCTCCGGACCTCCAAGCGTCCACCTCGATCTACAGCCTGACGCGCAGGTGCTCGGTTTCACCCTGGGCGTGACGGCGCTCACCACCATCCTCTTTGCTTTGATTCCGGCCTTGCACTCGACACGACTCGATCTCGCACCGGTCCTGAAGTCCACTCCGTCCGGAGCGTCCGGCGAGGCGTCTCACCGCCGCTTTCCCGCGGGAAAAATCCTGGTAGTCACTCAGGTCGCCGTCTCTGTGGTTCTCCTCATTTCCGCCGGGCTTTTTGTGCGCAGCCTCTCGAGACTCGGCGAAGTAAACCTTGGCTACGACCGCGAAAACCTGATTCTCTTCCGCGTCGATTCCGCCCCCGGCGGATACAAGGGCGCGGCGATTCCCCGCTTCCAACTCGATTTGCTCGCCAGGATTTCCGCGATTCCCGGCTTGCGCGGCGCTACGGTTTCCAAAAACGGCCTGTTCAGCCACTCGGATTCGGGAGATCCGATCATCGCCGAAGGCTATACGCCCAAGTCCGGCGAAGAAATCCATTCACGCATGGATTTTGTCGGCCCGGAATATTTTTCCACGCTTGGAATTCCCATTTTGATGGGGCGCGAAATTGAAGCACAGGACACTGCCGGCAGTATTCGGGCTGCGGTCATAAATCAAACTTTCGCGCATCGTTTTTTTCCAAACACGAATCCCATCGGCAAGTACGTCCGCGACATCTATCCCGGTAATCCCGGCGAGATGGTTGTCGTGGGTGTCGCCGCCGATGCCAAGCACAACGATCTGCGTGAGAAGGCAGAACCTCGCATTTACGGTCCAATCGCCAATCCCCTGTGGGAAGACCCAGCCGCTGTATACGAAGTACGGACCTATGCCGATCCACAGGCCGTGACTGCCGCACTTCGCCAAGTTGTGCGGGAAGCGGCTCCAACGCTTCCGCGTATCACGGTACGCACGATGTCGGGGCTGGTGGATGACTCGCTCGAAACCGATCGCTTCATCGAGCAGCTTGCCGGCGCTTTCAGCTTGCTGGCTCTGCTCCTCGCCGCTATTGGCCTGTACGGCCTGATGGCTTATACGGTATCCCGGCGAACGAAGGACATCGGAATTCGGCTGGCGCTCGGCGCGGAGCAAGGGAACATTCTTTGGCAGGTGCTTCGCGAGACGCTGGTGCTGGTACTGATGGGGATCATCATTGGCGTACCTTTTGCACTAGGTGGGACCCATCTGCTGCGACGCATGCTATTTGGACTAGGCTTCGCGGACCCTGTCGCCATCCTTTTTGCCGCTACTATGCTGGCTGTAGTCTCTGTGCTTGCCGGCTTTCTGCCGGCGTGGCGCGCTTCTCAGGTCGATCCGATGGTCGCTCTTCGATACGAGTAAGTCGTGGCCCCTTCGGGGCACAACGAACGATGAATATGAGATGCGGTACAAGGTGCACGGAGCAGGGATTCGCTTCAAAAGCTGAAATTTTCCAAAAGGATGAGAGCGCTATTGCAGCTTCCGGTACTCCGCCTTGGCTTGCTTAAGGATGGGGATGTCCGGGTCGGCGTCTTTCCACAACGTCAGAAAATCCTGGTACGCAGCGCGGGCTTTGGCGATGTTGCCCTCCATCGCGTCGGCGCGTCCCAACTGGAGATGGGCCAGCGCGCCGATGGGTTCGTTGAGCACAATCCCGCGATGGTCGAGGATTTTCTGGAACTCTGCCGCTGCTTCGCTCCCCTTATGTGCAGCAAGATAGGCTTCTCCTCGCACATAGACAGGATACAAATTCGGCCAGTTGTAAAACCAAGAGGTAGGCAGACCAAGTTCATACGGAGCAGCGACCTCCAGAGTATCAAGCGCCTGCTGAGGGTTTGCATGGTTTAATGCCAGTTTTGCCCGTAGGGTAGGAAGGTAATTGAACTGTACGACCGTGTTTTCGAGGAAGCTCTCATTGAAATTATCCGCTAATCCCTGCGATTCGTCCCCTGTATAGGCTAGGGCAAGCACTACGGCATAATACTTATCTGGTCCACCCGAACGTTCCTTTGCCAGCGCTGTCCGTTGTTCAATTCGGTTTGCATTGCCAAACAGGCCTTCTCGCAAAGCAGCCACGGCCTCGTAAGTCGCGGAGATTTCATTCTCCCCTGCCCGCTTGGCGGAACTTGAAGCCTGCCGTGATAGCTCACGCGATCTTCCAAGGTGTCCGAAGTAAGCAGCCGTGTCGGCCTCTAATGCCAACATCAAGTAATCTTGGTCCGGTTTGCCAGCCTCAGCGGCTACTTGCCGGGACATTTCGGCGGTGTCATTCCGATAAAAGGCGAGTGAATAGAGAATGGCCCCAAGACCAGAGTCCAGGCCCTTTCCATGCGCCTCTCTGGCCAAGGCTGCAGCGTCCTCGTCCCGGTTCAGCAACAAGTATGTGTATACAAGAAATCGGTAGCTAATGGCGGACGGAGCAAGACGAACAGCCTCTCGATATTCTCCGAGACCCGCTTCATATTGCCCGAGAGTGTTATAGAGACCACCAAGGCCGGTTCTGAAGTTGACCTCGCGTGGGTAGATTTGTTCGCCAAGGATAAAGCTCTGCCGTGCCTTCATGAGGTCGCCAGTCACAAAATTGTAATAATCTCCTTCGATGATCAACTTCTCCCGCTCACTCACACGTGTGCGCAATTCGAAGGCTTTCCGCATGTTTTCCACGGCCAGTGCAGTACCTATCCACTGATTCTCGTTGCCCATCGCATCGTAAGCCGCGGCGAAATTCGGGTCCAATTGGACTGCACGCTGAAAAAAAGCATCCGCCGCAACGTCGCCCGCGAGCATAGCCTTAACACCCAGACTGAAGGCTTGCAATGCCTCCAGAGATGGTGTCGTGGCTTGTTCGAGAGGGGTATTGTATTTCTGCACCGTATTCAAGGATTCGCCGAGTTTCCTGCGCATTTCCGAAGCGGTTGTGTTCAGCGCATCCAGAACATGGCTTTTATCGTAAGCCTGCGCTTCCGTGGTCGCCAGCAAGTCGCCATTCACACAGTTCACGGCCTTCACTATCAAATCGTATCGGGTGCCAATCAGAGCAATCGAACCGTCCAGTGCTGCCGCGCTGCTCGTTCGTTGACAAACTTCGCGGGTAACTTCAGGCGTGAGTCGCGTATTTGCCGGTCGTTGCATCATCCGCAACGTTTCATGGATTCCTTCCTCTGAGACCAGGCCCAGGAAGGGCGACTGGTGCAGCTGGACAGAAAGGCCTTCCCGGAGCGTCCCGTCGAAGACTGCATCGCCAGTCGAATTGGCAAAATCTCCGAGAACGATGGTGCCTTTTTCCGTCAGCCTCCTCTCTTGCCGCGCCCGCCAGAGCAGGCCTCCGGCTATTCCAGCTGCGACAACAACAATGGCCACCCTCACGACGATCTTCCGGCTGCGTGGCGGCGCGGCCGCGCTCACAACGGCGGCGGTGTCTCTCGTTGTTCCATCTTCCCCGGTGACCGGTACGATGAACCGATACCCGCGTCGCGGCAGCGTCTCGATAAATCGAGGGTTGTCGGCAGAATCTCCCAGCGCTTCGCGAAGCTTGTTGATGGCCGTGTTCAGACTGTTGTCGAAGTCGACGAAGGTATCGGCAGGCCAGTTCTGATTGCGGAGCTCTTCGCGGGTAACCATTTCGCCGGGCCGTTGCAGGAGGGCCGTGAGGACGTGAAAGGGCTGCTCCTGCAGCTTGATCCGCACGCCCTGCTTGCGCAGTTCCCCGGAGCGCACGTCTACCTCAAAGGTTCCGAATCGCAAGATTTCACTACGTTCAGCTTTCATTGCAGTCTTGCGTACTCTGCCTTGGCTTGCTTAAAGATGGGGATGTCTGGATCGGCGTCTTTCCACAGCGTCAGAAAATCCTGGTACGACGCGCGCCTCTTGGCAGCGTCGCCCTGCATCGCGTAGGCGCGTCCCAGTTGGAGATGGGCTAGCGCGCCGATAGGTTCGTTCAGCACGATTCCCCTATGATCGAGGATCTTCTGAAACTCTGCCGCAGCTTCCCGGCCACGGTGAGCCGCAAGAAAGGCTTCTCCGCGCACATAAACGGGATACATGTTGGGCCAGTTGTAAAAGCCACCCGCCGGCAAACCGAGTTCATACGGAGCAGCGATCTCGAGACTATCAATTGCCTGCTGCGGATTGGAATGGATAAGCGCCAGCCTGGCGCGAAGGGTCGGAAGGTAGTTGAACTGTACATCCGTGTTTTCAACGAACCCTTTTTCGAAACCCTCTACGAATCGTTGGGTCGCCTTTGCGTTTTTCGCATACGCCGATGCCAGCCCGAATCCATAATACACGTCGCGTCCGCTTGATGGCGTGATTGCCATCCTTGTCTGTTCTAGTCCTTTGGCAGTATTGCCAAACAAGCCTTCGCGCAGCCCAGCCATGGCCTCATAAGCTGCCGAAGCTTCCTTCGCTCCCGCCCGCTTCGCAGAATTTGAAGCCTGCCGTGACAGCTCACGCGCCCTTCCAAGATGTCCGAAATAAGCAGCCGTGTCGGCTTCTAGTGCCAAGAGCAAGTCTTCTTCTCCGGTTTTACCCCTTGCCGCGGCTACCTGCCGCGCCATTTCGGAAGCGTCGTTCTGATAAAAGGCGATCGAATAAACCGTGGGACCCAGGGCAGAATCCAGCCCTTTGGCGCGCGCCTCGCGGGCTGTAGCTGCTGCGTCCTCGACGCGGTCCAGCAGCAAATAGGTATACGCGACAAATCGGAATGCCACACCGTCGTCAGGGAGAAGACGAAGGGCCTCCCGGTGCTCTTTGAGGGCCGATTCGTACTGTCCGAGAGTGTTATAGGTCACACCAAGGCCGCCGCAGAAGCTAGGTTCACGCGGGTAGATTTGCTCCCCAAGGGCATAGCTCCGCTGTGCTTCGATTACGTTGCCAGTCACACCCCAGTAGTAATCTGCTTCGATGTTGAGCTTCTCCAGCTCACTCACACGTCCGCGCAGCTCGAAGGCTTTCCGCGTATTCTGTACGGCCAAGGCCGTTTCGCCGATGGATCCATACGCGCCGCCCAACTGGTCGTAGGCCATGGCAAAACCGGGATCAAGCTGAATGGCTCTCTGTAAAAACGGGATAGCCGTAGGAAAGTCGCCGCTCTTGCCACCGAGATTGTAGGCCTGCAATGCCTCAAGGGATGGTGTCGTCGCTTGTTCGAGAGGTGTGTTGTACTTTTGGAGGGTGCTCAAAGACTCTCCAAGTTTCCTTCGCATTTCCGATGCGGCCTTCCCAAGCGCATCGAGAACGTTGCTTTTGTCGTTCGCCTGCGCTTGTGCGCTCGCCAGCAAGTCTCCAGTAACGCAGTTCACGGCTTTCAGAATCAGGGTATATCGCGTGCCAATCAGCGCAATCGAACCGTCCAGTGCTGCCGCGCTGCTCATCCGTTGACAAACTTCGCGCGTGATTTCAGGAGTGAGTCGGGTATTTGACGGTCGTTCCATCATCCGCAACGTTTGATGGATTCCTTCCTCTGAGACCAGGCCCAGGAAGGGCGACTGGTGCAACTGGACAGAAAGGCCTTCCCGGAGCGTCCCGTCGAAGACTGCATCGCCAGTCGAATTGGCGAAATCTCCGAGAACGATGGTGTCCTTCTCCGTGAGATGCCGCGCTTGCCGCGCCCGCCAGAGCAGTCCTCCGGCGATTCCCGCTGCGAGCACAGCAATGGCCGCGGTCACGAGGATCTTCCGACTGCTTGACCGCTGGGGTGCACTCACGCCCGTGGCGGTCCCCCTTGGTGCTCCATCTACGCCGGTGACAGCGGCGATAAATCGATAGCCGCGTCGCGGCAGCGTCTCGACAAATCGAGGGTTGTCGGCGGAATCTCCCAGCGCTTCGCGCAGCTTGTTGATGGCCGTGTTCAGGCTGTTGTCGAAGTCGACGAAGGTATCGGCAGGCCAGTTCTGATTGCGTAGTTCTTCGCGGGTAACCATTTCGCCGGGCCGTTGCAGGAGGACCGTGAGGACGTGAAAGGGCTGCTCCTGCAGCTTGATCCGCGCGCCCTGCTTGCGCAGTTCTCCCGAGCGCAGATCCACCTCGAACACTCCGAAGCGCAGGATTGTCGAAGATCGGACTTCAAGGGCCATCTGTATCTACCCGAGATGTTAGAGCGAGTCTATCACCCCCCAACTGGATGACAAGATTTAGATAAGCCAAGGAACTAAGTTACTGAAACGAAAAATGTTAATCCCTTAGAAGCAATCAAGCCTCAATCAATCCGCCGTCCATTGAGCTTCCTCTTAACCAGCCCCAAGTTGGCCTCCAGCACACGCTCGGAGGTGGCAAATGAGGCTAAGTATTTGGACAGTTTTACTCTTCTTGGGATCTGCACAGCTCGCCTCGGGACAATCAAGCGGCAGCGCAAAGGTGGTCAGCGAAAATGCAATCGCACCGGACCCTGCCGCAAGCAGCTACACAGTCCTCGGAGCCACGCCCGGACAAGAAGCTTTGGTAAGAGCTCAGATTCGGGTCATGCAACCTGAGGTTCTTCCTCTCAGAATTCTGTTCGTACCACACTGGAAGTACATTGACACGACCAAAGCCTTTCACCTTCATGTGCCTGCCGGATATACCAGCGCCATGTTCACGCACCTGCCCAGCCGAAGCGTCTTCATTGACAGCGACCGATATGTGAGCGATGACTCCCTCGGCTACTGGTTGGCACATGAACTCGGACACTTAACAGCCAACAGCGCCAGCGAAAACGACGCGGACAATGCAGCCAGTGAATACCGAAAGCGCCTTAAGGTGGCAGGCAAGCCAGACGTACATTGAAACAGCACAGAAGAAGGATTTGGGCCGGACAATACTCGTCAACCCGCGCAGTGCTCAGAGGCTTTCTCTTGACAACAAGAATGACCTGAATAAAACTGGCACGCGCTAAGGGAGGGTGCAATAAGTCCTTGGCGCCCTCCTGGGCATTCCAACAAACCGTTTTCTGAATTTAGAGGTGGCAGCGATGCCGAGAAGAGATCGCGTGATTCGATTTCCCCTCGTCACCGATGCCGCCGGCCTACATCCGCGCTGCCGCACGCTTGTAACGGCAAACGACTTCATTTTCACGGATTACCCCGGAAGGTAAACGGATTGTAGCAGTAAGTGTTTTTCAACAACGGACGAACATTCATAGGAGGCATTTATGGCAACTACAAGGGTCGCAATCGCACCAATGAAAGTGGCGCAGGTTTCCAGGGCGGGGGGCGATTTCGAGATTGTTGAGCGCGAGATTCCTAAGCCGGGTGCAGGACACGTGCTCATCAAAGTGCAAGCCTGCGGTGTGTGCCACAGTGACGTGCTCACGAAAGAAGGCTTGTGGCCGGGAATTCAGTATCCACGCGTTCCAGGACACGAAGTCGCAGGCCGTATTGACGAAGTGGGCGCCGGAGTTACCGAGTGGAAGACGGGGCAGCGCGTCGGCATCGGCTGGCACGGGGGCCATGATGGTACCTGTCTCCAGTGCCGGCGCGGAGATTTTGGCAATTGCCAGAACATGAAAATTGCGGGCCTCAGCTATGACGGCGGATACCAGCAATACATGGTGGCTCCCGTGGAGGCGCTGACAGCGATGCCGGAAAGTCTAAGTGATGTTGAAGCAGCGCCGCTGCTCTGCGCCGGAATTACCACGTTCAACGCGCTGCGGCACAGCGGAGCGATGCCCGGCGACCTTGTTGCGGTGTTGGGGATCGGCGGTCTCGGTCACCTGGGAATTCAGTTCGCGAACAAGTTTGGTTATAAGGTTGCGGCCATCGGGCGCGGCTCGGAAAACGCGGTGCTCGCAAAGAAACTCGGGGCGAGCGTGTACATCGATAACAAAGTGACAAACGCGGCGGAGGCGTTGCAAAAGCTGGGCGGCGCACAGGTCATTTTAGCGACAGCGCCAAGCTCGAAAGCGATGTCCGAGGTGATCGACGGTCTGGGACCGAACGGCAAACTCATCGTGGTGGGCGCAACATTTGATCCCATTGAGGTCACACCAATACAGCTCATTTCCGGAAGTCGAACTATTCAAGGCTGGGCCTCGGGAACACCAACTGACGCCGAGGACACCTTGCGATTCGCCGAACTAACCGGCGTGCGTCCCATGATCGAGACGTACCCACTCGAAAAAGCGGCCGAGGCCTACGCGCGCATGATGAGCGGCAACGCCCAGTTCCGCGTCGTTTTGACGATGTGAAGCGGACCAACACCGCGTCGCTTGAAGTGACGCTTTTTCTTGTGCCGCAGCGTGGCTGAGCGCAGGGCGCAGCATGCTGCGCCCCCACGGGGACGAAGGCTAAGACACGGATAGGATGGCGCGGGCGAGCTTGCGTTTCTGGGCGAGGGTTTTCATGACGGTCGGGAGGACAACTACTTTCATCCCTAGCGCGGAGATGGCGGCGGATTGGGATTTGTCGGCGGGATCTATGACGAAGATGGCGGTGAAGTCGGCGTAGAGTCTGGCGACACCGAGGGCCGTGGCGGCGTGGCCGAGTTGGGCAAGCATTTTGTCGGAGGGGCCTTTCAGGGATTTCCCGCCGACGATGGGGCAAACGGCCAAGACCTTTTGTTTGTGGGCGCGGAGTTCATCGCGGATTTGAGGGACAGCGAGAATCGGGCCGATGCTAATCAGCGGATTGCTGGGGCAGATGAGGATGCGGTCGGCGTCACGGATGGCTTCGAGGACGCCGGGAGCGGGACGCGCGGATTCTACGCCCGCAAAACGAATTCCCTTCACGATGGGTTCGGCGCGGCGTTTGACGAGATATTCCTGGAAATGGAGCGGGCCTTCGTTCGAATCGATGATGGTGGGGATGGGACTGTCGGACATGGGCAGGATGCGGCACTTGACGCCGAGGGCGATCCGAATGGAGTCGGCGGATTGCGAGAGAGTTTCTCCATCGGCTAGCAGGGCGGTGCGATGAATGTGTGTGGCCAGGTCGCGATCGCCCAGGTTGAACCAGCTGGGGCGGCCGTAGGCGGCGAGATGCTTTAATGCGTGGAATGTTTCTTTGCGGAGGCCCCAGCCTTTTTTTGCGTCCACGATTCCCGTCAGCGTGTAGGTGACGATGTCCAGGTCGGGGGAAATTTTCAGGCCATGGAGGACGATGTCATCGCCGGTGTTGACGATGATGGTCAATTCGCGCGGGTCCGTTTCTTCGTAAAGACCCAGTAGGAGTTTTGAGGCGCCTACGCCGCCGGCTAGGGCGGTGATTTTGGGGCGTGGTGGCATTGGTGGTGGGGTTTTACGCTGTGCGGGGCGGAAAAGCGGCGGCGAGCCGCCGCGCTCCAAGAGGCCGGGCTAAGGCCCGGCGCCTACATTGCGCTTCCTCCATTGAGAGATAAGAGATTGGCTTTGGCGCGGACGGGTGGTGAAAGAAATTCTGCACGGTCGAGAAACTCCGGATAAATGGCGAGGCGTTCGCGCAGCGTGAAGCCCCGGGATTCGGTCTCGGATTCGAGACGCGCGATTTGGGGCCAGGCGGCTTCGGGATTGATGAAATCCCTGGTGACGGGGGAAATGCCCCCCCAATCGTTGATGCCAGCTTCGAGCAAGCGGGGAAAATCGTCGTAGCTGAGATTGGGCGGAGCTTGAATGTTCATTTGTGGGCCGAGAATCAGGCGAGCGATCGCGATGGTCCGGAGCATGTCTTCGAGTGACGGCTCGGGGTGTGCGGCCATGGGAATATCCGGCTTGGCGCGAAAATTCTGGATGATGACTTCCTGGATGTGGCCGTACTTTTCCTGGAGCGTTCGGATGGCGAGGAGGGAGTCAATGCGCTCTTCCATGGTTTCGCCAATGCCGATGAGGATGCCCGTCGTGAAGGCGATGGAGAGTTTGCCTGCTTCTTCGATGGTACGGAGGCGCAGGGCAGGAACCTTGTCCGGGGCTTTGGCGTGCGGCAGGCCGTCACGCATGAGGCGCGGGCTGACGTTTTCAAGCATCAGGCCAACGCTGGCGTTCGAATCTTTCAGGCGTTCAAGGGCGGAGCGGTCCATGACGCCGGGATTGGCGTGTGGGAGCAGACCGGTTTTTCCGAGGACCAGTTCGCACATGGCGGCGAGATAGTCGAGCGTGCGGGGATAGCCCTGTTGGCGAAGAAATTCGCGGGCTTCGGGGAAGATTTTTTCGGGTTGATCGCCAAGGCTGAAGAGAGCTTCCTTGCATCCGGCGTGGCGGGCACGTTCGGCGAGGGCGAGGACTTCAGTGGGAGTCATGAAATGGGCGCCAAGCTGGCCGGGGTCCTTGCGAAAGGTGCAGTAGCTGCAGTAGTCGCGGCAAAGAGTTGTAAGCGGGATAAAGACCTTTTTTGAATACGTGATGACAGTTCCCTTCCCTTGGGCGCGGAGTTCGGCGGCGGCGGCCAGAAGGTCGGGAAGAGGAGAATGCGCGGCTTGATGGAGGACTTCTTCGCGCGTTACGGGATGGAGCGCTGTCGGCATTGGCGTGCTAGCTGAGGCCACCTGGGGAATTTAACACAGAGAAGAGGGAGTACGCAGAGACGCGGACAGGAAAAAATCAGCGGAACAGGTCTTCAGCGGCGGGGCGGATGATGCGGGTGGCAGGTTCGGAGGAGGGCTTGTAGCGATAGCCGCGAATCAGAATGACGGGGCAGCCTTCGGATTTGCCCATGAGGAGGCCAGCAGCGGCGGCGAGCTCGTCGGCGACGGCGAGAATGGTTGCGGTGAGAGGCTTGCTGTGGCGGTCGCGCGTGCCGCGCAAGTCGAGGAGAATGGGCAAGCCGAATGCGCCAATGGCGACGTTCGTCAGGCCGAGTCGCCAGGGGCGGCCAAAGGTGTCGCTGATGATGACAGCGATGCGTTTGCGTGTTCGCTTGCGGAGCGCGGCGGCGAGATTCTTCGCTGAGAAGTCGGGATCGCGCGGGAGCAGCGTCACGATGTCCTCGCCAGGAACGTTCGAATGATCCACGCCTGCATTGGCACAGACGTAGCCGTGGTGCGTTTCGGCAATCAGGACGGGGTCGCTACGAACGAGGCGTCGAGATTCCTGAAGAACAACTTCAACGAGGCGAGGGTCTTTCTTTTGCCGCTGGGCAATGGCCTGGGCCTCGGGCGAAGGCGAGATGGTTGTCAGTTGGACGAGCGTGCCCTCGGCCTTCGAGACAATTTTTTGCGCGATGACGAGAATGTCGCCGTTTTCGAAGTGCAGCCGCGCTTTGCCTGCGGCGCTTAGAATGTGCGCGGCGAGATCGTCGCCGCGACGAATCTCAGGCAAGCCTGGCAGACGAAAGAGACGCAAACCGGGAGTGGCTGCGGGAGCCTTCTTCGAAAAAGAGCGGGAGATGGGACGCCTGGCCATAAGCGCGGAAGAGAAATCTTACGCGAGCGGAGAACAGGTTTCACCTGCCAATAACGTGATGCGGGAAAGGAAACGGGCGCTCGCCTGTCAGTGAACGCCCGTCCATAAAGATACTTGACTGTTGAGGGTGGCTAGCGGTTGTGAGGCTTGTCGTCCTTCTCCTTCTGCGGCTTGTTGGCCTGCTTATTGGCTGGCTTCTCTTGCTGCTTCTGGCGCTCCTGCTGTTGTTTTTGCTCAAGCTTCTGCTGCTCCTGGGCGTGTTTCTGCTCGAGCTGCTGGAGCTGCTGTTGTTGTCTCTGCTCGACTTGCTGTTGTCTCTGAGAGGCTTGCTGCCTTCTAGCGTCGTCAGCATTTGTCTGCTGAGCCTTTTGTTGCTGCTGAACCTGTCTCTGGTCGATCTGCTGGGGCTGCTGCTGTTGTCTCTGGTCGATTTGTGACCTTCTGGCATCATCAGGATTTTTCTGCTGAACCTTTTGCTGCTCCTGGATCTGCTTTTGCTCGATTCTCTGGCGCTCTTGATCCTGCCTTTGGCGGAGCTGTTCCAGCTGCTGCTGCTGCTTCTGTTCGACGCGCGGGTCGACAGGAGGAGCAGAGTTCCCGTTATTCGGCCGAGCGTTGGACGGACGATCGTTGTAGGACCTCTCACGGCGTCCATTGTTTGCCGGCGGATTCTCCGGTTGGCCGCCCTGCTGCGGAGCTCCGGCATTGTTAGGAGCCGGAGGCTTGTTCGAATTCACTTGCCCGGTTGCAGGCGGTTGCCCTGCGTTGTTGGACGCCGGCGGCCGATTCGAATTGTTTTGTACATCGGGCACCTGGCGGCCAGCGTTGTTGCCAGCCGGATTCTGGTTCGGATTATTTTGACGGTTCGGCAGCGGCTGGCCCGGACGATTAGCGTTGTAGTTCGGCCGCTGACCCTGCCCATTGGCACGAGCGTCCTGCGGAGGTACCGCGCCCGCGGGCGGCGCCATCTTGATGTTCGAACGTTCCTGTTGGACCATCTCACCTGGCACGCGACGAATCTGCGAGACGGCCGGCGGTCTGCCGCCATTGGCTTGGATCTCCTGCTGCTGCTTGACGAAAGAGACCGGAGCCGGAGGCGGCGCCGTCTTGGCGACAACAGGGCGTTCCTGGAACCTTGCCGGAGGTCTTGCTCCACGTGGCTCGCCCGCGCCAAGCACGCTTCGCTGCTGCGGCGTGACGGTGGGGGTAGTCGCATTGACCTGCGCGGTCTCCACTTCGCGGCGGTCGACCCGGAGCATGTTGTGTCCGACAGGCTGCGCCGAAGTGAAGTTCTGCTGCGAAGTTGCGGTGACGCCATTTGGGGCGGTCTGGTTCACGTACCTGATATTGGTGACGTTTTTGTTGACGACGACGTTGTTGTAGTAATTGTTCACGACGACGTTGTTCACCGTCGTATTGGAGACGTTTACGTTGGTAACGTAAGTGCGGCTCACGCGATAGGAAGGCACGTAGACTTCACGCGGCGCCAGCGGGAACCACGCTACGCCTGCTCCGCCGCCTCCGCCGATTCCGATGCCCACGCTGAAGTGTGGTCCGCCAACCCAAGCGACCAGCGCAGGGGCGTAGACCGGCCGCACATAGGCGACACCAACGACGGCGCGAGGGGCACACGGCACCCAACCCCAGACTCCGCCGACCGTCACCCAACGACCGTAGTGGAATGGCGCAAATCCCCAAGGGGCATCATCTACCCACGTCCAGCCCCAGGGAGAGATCCAAACCCAGTGGCCATAGCGATAAGGCGCCCAACCCACCACGGTGGTGTGCGGAAACCAGACCGTGCCGTACTCCGGCACCGGGCGCCAGCCACCGTATTCGTCGAGGTCTTCGTAGCCAATCACGTCGGAAGAAACGTAGCGCGAGGATTGCGAGCGATCGGCGCGGCGATCACGGTCGCTGCACCAGCGATCGAAGTCATCGGCGTCGCTGAATCGCTGAATATCCGCATCGAGTTGATCGATACCAGAGAACGTGCCAGTTTCTCGAGGATGAATCGTGTAAGCGGAACCGCCACCGGTGACTTCGCCCTCACCGTCGCGAACGGTCACCATGGTGGAATCCCCGGCTTCGTTTACATCGATCTTGTAGTTGCCGGGCCGAAGAATCGAGAAAGCCAGGTTGGGCGTGTCGATCTCGATAGTCTCGTCGCTTTCGAGGTGCCGGACACGCAAGTTAAGAGTTCCTTCGGTAAGCCGCACCTGCGCCATGCGGTCGTCCAAATTCAGAAACGAAAAACCGGTATTGCTGGAGAGGCGAATGACCGCGGAGCCGATGTTCAGCTCGGCGCGTGCGCCGTTGTCGGTCCAAAGCTTGTCGCCTGTGGTCATGGGCCGGTTAACGACGGCGGAAACCCAGTCGTCAGTGCCGGCCGGATTGAACGACACCGTGCCGCCCGTGTAGCTGAGCCGCGCTACGCGGCTCGGGGGATCATCGTCATCATCGGCAAGGGCACGTTGCGGTACTACGAGAGCGACCGCCAGCGCGATGCCGAGGATGCTGGTAAGTTTGAACAAATGATTTTTCATGTCGAACTCTCTCCTGAAACTTGAGCGGCCGTCGTGCAGTAGCGCCGCCAACAAAATACAATTGTCGAGGGCCCAGGCTTACCTAAACACTAGCACTTCATCGTCAGGTAGCATTTGCCGCGCATTTTCCCCATGTCGAAACAGCAAATGCTGGTAACGAATTGCTTCACTCCATCTAACACTTGCGGGCCGGAAGAGTTGTGGCGGGCGAGGTGCCACCGGAAATTGAAAGACTGGAAGTGTGACGCTCCCTGGAACTTGGCTGCAATCACCGTCCGAAAAACAAAAGGCCCGCCGGAAAAGTCTGGGCGGGCCGTTTAACACAAGAGAGGCGATCAGTGCCGGGCGTGCGAGCTGGAGCCTCCGCTGCTGTGCGGGCTGCCACCACTACTGCGGCTACCACCGCCACCACCACCGCTGCGGCTACCGCCACCACCACCACTGCGGCTGCCGCCACCACCACCACCGCTATTGCCACGGCTGGGCGCGGAGTAAGAGCGTGAAGGAGCGGGATAGCTGCGGCTCGGCGCGGAATAAGTTCGTGGCTCTGAGTAGGTGCGCGTAGGAGGTGGATTGTACGACCGCGGCTGCGAATAGCCGCGGTTGTTGTTGTAGGCCGGCGTATCACGCTGCGTACGCTGCGGCGGCTCATAAGACCGGCTGTTGCTCGAATTGCTTGGACGGTTGCCGTTGTAGTTTGGCGTCGAAGGACGCGACGCCTGGCCATTGGGTCCCGAAGACTGCTCGCCTCCGCGTGACCACGGCGGGCGATTCGCATTTTGTGACCGCTCTGATTGCGCGGGCACATTCGCTGGGCGATTCGAGCTTCCGAAACCAGCCGGTGCGCGGCCGCGATCGGTGGAATTTCCCTGCGCTTCCCAGGTGCGTGATCCAGCGCCGACGCGCTGCGACCCGCTGTTGCCCATAGCGGAGGCTGGCGGACGGCTTTGCGAGAGTTCCCGCTGACGAGCCGTCATGCCGGAACCGTTGGGCGTGTTGCCCGAGCGGCCATTCATGGCCGGGGTGTTGCCGGGACGGTTATCCGTCATCGGTGCGTTGCGCGAAGGCATATTTTGTGTGCCCGCACGCTGACTCCTGCTGTTGTTGACTGACGCATTGCCGGCTCGGCCGGACGTCAGGCCAGCGCTATTCACCGTGTGAACGCGCATTTGAGAGACGCCTCGGGCAGGCGCCGTCCGCGCGATCACGGCGCGGTTCTGGATCGATGCTGACGGCCTCGACACGTTCGATCGCATGTTGACCGAGCCGAGCGCACTGTGTTGCGTGGGCCTAAGGCCGACGGAATTCGTAACCTTCGCACCGTTCAGAGAAGCGGCCGTCAGGCGCGTGGCTCCGCGGTTTATGGCCTGGCCGTTCACAAAGGCATTGCGATTGGCCACGGTCACGGCATTGACGCTGTGTGCGTGCACGAAATTGAAGTTGCGAGCGTTCCTATTGAGCACACTCGTGTCGCGGATGAATGTATTGCGCACGTTGATCCGCGTGACGAACTCCCGGCGGCAGTGAAACCAAGGGTAGAACGGTTCGCCGAATCCCAACGGAAACCAGCCAACGCCGAAGCCAAAACCTCCGCCGAAGAAACCGACGAAAGCCGGCCCGTAGATCGGAGGACCGAAGACCGGGCCCGGGCACCAGCCCCACCGGCCCCCGAAATAGTTCCAGCGTCCATAGTGGTACGGCGCGAAGCCCCAGGGCGAGTAATCAACCCAGGTCCAGCCCCAAGGGCCAACCCAATTCCAATAGCCATAACTGTACGGAGCCCAATCAACGGCCACTTCGCGCGGATACCAGACGTGGCCATATTCCGGCTCATCGCGCCAGTCACCGTAATCATCCAAATCACTGTAGCCAGGCGTATCGCGCGAAACGTATTTTCCGGAAATGGAATTGTCTTCTTTCAGGTCGCGTTCAGCCGCCCAGCGGTCGAGACCGTCGGGACCGGGGGCCCGCTCAAAATTGGATTGAATGTCCTCGGTGCCAGTGAATTCGGCGCGCTCTTCGGCGTGCACCGGATAGGTTTTGCCGCCGGCAGTGACTTCACCTTCGCCGCGAATCACGGTCACGCGGGTGGAATCGCCGTTTTCGTTCACGTCAATGCGAAAGGCTCCTGCTTCCTTGACTGTGAACGCCAGATTCGGGGCGTCCACTTCGTAGAGATCGCCTTGACGTAATTCGCTGACGCGGAAATTGATGCTGCCTTCGGCGAGGCGCATCTGCGTGATACCCTGATCGAGATTCAAGAAGGAAAGCGCGGTCATGCTGCCGAGATGGATAGCGGCGGTACCGGCCTGCAATTCGGCGCGGGAATCCTTGTCAACCCAGATCTTGTCGCCGATGGTCATCGGGCGATTCCGCGCGGCTGCTCCCCAATCACCTTCCCCGCCGGCTTGCAGGGAAACGGAACCATCTACATAGCTGACGCGCGCAACGCGCGTGGGCGGATCCTTTTCTTCATCCGCTCGCGCCTGCGGCGCGACAAAACTCAAAAGACCGGCGAAGCAAACTAGCAGGCTGAGGCTGCTCTTTCCGGTAAACGTCTTCATAGCGAACCCTCGGTTCTGGGGCCGGACTGCCGACAATCCTTGACGGGCTGAACCTATGTTCCGGCCGATGGGAGCGTAACACCTAATCGCTCCCACAAGATAGAACACGGCGATGGGAAAGAAGTTGCCCATCGGCACGAATGTTGGCCACTGTATCGGCCCAAGAACGAAGCATAGTCTTTATTTTGAATAACTTGCGCACATTATGCACCCAAAAGAGGGGTGGCTTCCGGAAAGCTACTTTAGGGCAGAATACAGGGCTTGCTTCCACCTTCTATTATCAATGGACCAGTAGACTTTGGCCTTCCTGTTCTGAGCCAAAATCGGGGCCCAAACCGCTCGATTGCGGTCGTTTCCCGCGACGTTAAGACGATCCACCACGGTCATTCCTAAAGTCAGTTCGCTCGAAGTCTCAACATCCACAAAATTTTCGCTTTGTTCCGTGACGATCGTGGGATCCATGGCGATGGCCATCGCCACTGGATCGGGCAAGGAAATTCCAAGTTCGCCGGTTTGCTCAAGGTAGGCTTCCTGGGCCCGGCTGTTGCATTCAATGGCGAAGCGCGCTTGCGGCGTGCCAAAGCTCAGCACGTGCTTGATGTCGTCGGGATGCAATGCGGCGTCACCACGGCAAAGGTGCCAGCCGACGAGTTCGACAGGAAGCCCGCTGCGCAGAACGATTCGGGCAGCTTCAGGGTCGCACCAAATGTTGTACTCCGCGGCGGGTGTCACGTTTCCTTCGCAACACGGAGCGCCGCCCATAATCACGCAGCGGCCGACTTTCGCGGCAATGCCGGGATTTAGCTCAAGAGCCAAAGCAACATTTGTTAACGGCCCGAGAGTCACCAATACCAGGCCAGGATTGGACTCGATCGTGGAGATGATCGCCTCGAGCGCGGGCAGTTTCTCGTGCGATTTGCGCGGAGGCGGATAACCGTGGTCGCCCAGTCCATCGCGGCCGTGAAACCAGTGTGCGCTCTGGTGCGGGCGGTTCAGTGGTTCTTCCGCTCCCATGAAAACGGGAACGTCCGAGCCGCAGAGTTCCGCGGTGTAGAGTGCATTGCGCGTGGCTTGCTGGACGGCAACGTTTCCAGCAACGGTGGTGATGGCCAGCACACGCACGCCTGGGGTGCGGAGCGCCATGACGAGAGCTACGGCGTCATCGGAAGCGGTGTCGGTGTCAATCAGGAAGAGGGGTTTCACGCGGCGTAGAATAGCAAACCCGGCGCGAGGCTGCGCTCAAAAACAATCGCGATGGATGGAATTGAATTCGAATCGCTGCCCACGGGTTCCACAGGAAAGCATTGTTCTGGCGCCTCATCCTGCGCGCGCGGCGCGAAAGATGGGGCCAATTCGAACCGTTTCATTTCATGGGCATACTGGAATCCTTAGGGACGTAGGGACGTTGCAGTTCTTGACCTCGCAGAGGCATTGGAGCTACTGTTCCCTTACTTCCCGGGGGCACCCTCGGGCAACCCTTCGGTTCCAAACTTTCCGCAAAAGGAGCGAACATGTTCTCACGCCTCATCACTTGCACCATTGACCCAGCCAAGGTAAATGATTTCAGGAACGCGCTGAACAACCAGTTTCTGCCGCGCATTCAGGCGCTGCCGGGATTCATGGATAACATCGAGTCGCTGGACCCAGCTACCGGCCAATTCAGCTGCATGACGCTATGGAAATCCAAGTCCGACGTGGAAAACTACGACAATGGACTCTTCAAGGAAGTTGCGGCGGGCCTGACGCCACTCATGCAGGGAAATCCTGCCGTGCAGACCTTGCCCGTCGAGAACTCCTCGATGCATCACGTCAAAGCGGGAAGCGCTGCAGCGTAAGACTCTCGAATTGTTAGGCGGGCGAACCGTGATCGGCTGGCCCGCCTTTTTTTCGTCAAGGCGGCGGCCAGCCATCAATCCATCAAAATCTTTTGGCGGAAGGGTCAGCCCAAAAAATTGAGGGCGCAACCGCCGTTAGGCTTGTTGCGCCCTCTAACTGAGCCGTAAAGTTTCTAACCATCCCGATTACCTCTGGCGGCGCAACCGCGGTTAAGCTAGCTGCGCCCTCCAAACGGATCCGTTAAGGATTTCCGCTTCCCGGTCCCATCTCGCGGCACAACCGCGGTTAAGCTGCTGTGCCATCTAGACGGAACCGTAAAGTTTCAAACCTTCTCGAACCAGCTTGGCGGCGTGACCGCCGTTAGGCTGGTCCCGCCCTCCAAACGAAACCGTTAAGGCTTCGAGCTTCGCGATTCAATCTCGCGGCGCAGCCGATGTTTAGTCTTGCTGCGCCCTCTAAATTGATCCGTAAAGTTCTTAAGCTTCCCGGTTCAATCTGACGCGCAAGATAAATCTACTCTTCCGCGGCGTCAATCAAATTCTGATCGCAACGTTGTGCAAATCTGTGGACGCTTGTGCAAAATTTCCGGCGCGCCGGCAAGGTTTCTGAAGTGGGGCACCATTTCGACTTTCGTTTCCCGAAGCGTGCACGTTTTGACTCCGTTTTTTGTTCGTCTAACTACCCGTCGAGACGGCCACGCTGTTCTGCCTCGCGTTAATCACTCCACATCCTCGATTCGCATTTCTTTGGTTTGGCCGGCAAGGTCACGGCCAGGTCGCGAAGCGCATCGGCCCGCCACTGCCTGCGGCGTTCAAGTCTTTCCTCATCAACGGATTGCGCGCTCGTTAACCACTAGAGGGGCGTGCCCTCTCGCGATCTCTCTTTTCTTCCTTCTCGCTGCCTCTTTACTTCATTACTTCCTTCGGTCGCGTCCGCCTCCTTTCACGAAACTTTATTTCCGCCTCTCTCGTACCTATCTCCAAGAACCGGCCCTGCGCCGGCCAGGAGACATCCAGTCATGTCCGACCGTAACAGGGCTTTATTCTCGAAGAGCGCTCTCATTGCCGCTGCTGCTCTCATACTTTCGCCGCTCGGCGCCTTGGCGCAATCCAGTGCCGCCCCGGCAAGTTCCAGCCAATCAACGACGTCTGTCGCGAAGGACCGCTGGCTGCACGTCCGCGTCATCAGCTCGGACAACAAGGGCGAAACCGTCCGCGTCAACGTTCCCCTCGAGCTGGCCGAAAAAGTTCTCCCTGCCATCCACCAGGAACGCATCCATGACGGCAAAGTCAAGATCGACAACGCCCACGTCAATGACGTTGACTTCCGCGCCCTCGTCGAAGCTATCCGCACCACCAAGGACGGCGAGTTCGTAACCGTGCAGCGCAACGATTGCGACGTGCGCGTCGCCAAGCTGGACAACCACCTGATCATTCATGTTGTGGACAAGGATGTCCACGAAAAGGGAGAAGTCCGGAAGTCGCAGGTCGAAATCAAGGTGCCCATGAAGGTCGTGGATGCCCTGTTCTCTGCCGGCAAGGATGAATTGGACCTCGTCGCCGCGCTTCAGGCTCTCTCCACGCAGGGCGATACGGAGCTCGTCTCCGTCAAGGATCACGAAAACACCGTGCGCGTCTGGCTCGATTCCAAGAACGTCACGGATTGAGGAATCTTGTAGAGGCGGTTTCAGGCCGCTATCTTCCCCGGCAGGAGGCCAACATGATGCTACTCGCGAAAGCAGCTCTCGGACTTGGTGGAACGCTCGTACTGGCGGGCGCTTATACCATGCGCGAAGGCGTGATCCGCATTGACGTGGACGAATACCGCTCCGGCGGCTCCCATGTCCACATGTGGGTTCCCGCGGCAGCTATCCCCATGGCCATGCACTTCGTACCTGACAGGCACTGGCGCCACGCCTCCGAGCACGCACGCGAAGCCATGCCCATTCTTCACGCCATCGTCAAAGAACTGAAAAAATATCCCGATGCGGAATTCGTCCAAGTTGACGATAGGGACCAGCACGTCCGCGTACGTACGCACGACGGAAAATTGCAGATTGACGTGGACGATCCGAACGAAGAAGTTCACATCCTCTGCCCGCTGTCAACGATCGAGGACGTAACCATACAGATTGAGGATCACGCCTCTGGCGCGTGAGAGTTTTTTCTCGAGGTTTTGCCCGGAAGCTCAAAGTACGCGTGAGAGGAAAGGATTGCTTTCATCGGCAGTCCGAACTGCTGGCCTTGCCGGGGATTCTGATTTTGTATGTTGGCGGCCGCAAATTTTTTGGCTTCGGTTTCGGCATCAGCCCAAGCCGGCACTTTCGCCTTTGGCCTCCTGAAAATAAACTTCTTCAAACACCGCGTCCTTCTTCCACCCGGCTCTCTCGAGGATGCCGCGGCAATTCTCCACCATCGTAGGATGCCCGCAGAGATAACCAGTGGTTTCTTCCGGACGTAATTGCCACCGGTCCGCATATTTTCTTAACAAGTCGTCCACACGCCCGGTCTCGCCCTTCCAACTCGAATCCTCCCAAGGGCGGCTCACGGTGGCCACATATTTGAACCACGCCACTTCGTTCGAATAGCGTTCCAATTCTTCGCGATAGCCGAATTCCCAAGATCGGCTCGCGCCTTGCAGGCAGTAGAGCTTGTGATTCCCAGGCATGGGGCTGGCGCCCTTCTTCCAGTCGCGATAGAGCGTTCGAACATAACTGACATAAGGAGCGATTCCCGTCACGGTGGAAACCAGCAGATGGTTCGTTCTCCCGCTGCGCAAATCCAGCGTGAAGCGCCCTTTCGCAATTTTTCTGCACAGCAGCGTGTCGTCTTTGTTTAGGCGGAACAGGCCCGGCGTCAGATCACCGTGCGGGACCAGCTCGATGAAAAACTCGAGCGAGTCTTCATAAGGCGATGAAACGATGGAATACGCTCTTTCGACGCGCTTCCCCTCTTGCTCGACGCCGAGCGTAGCGTACTGTCCGGCGCGGAACTCGAACGGACCGCCGGGGTCGATTCGAATGATCCAGAGATCCGGCGAAAGATCTTGCCGCCCCAGAATCCGGGCTCGAAGATGTTTGTCGGGGAAAGCGGTCATCGATGTCTCTTCCCTGAGGTTAGATCACTTCGCCAAAAAAAAGATAACGGGCGAAGCCAACTCCGGCTCCGCCCGGAAGCTCGGTTCCCACAGGAACCGACCGATAGCCGTGATGTATATCTTGCGAAACAAAGCCAAAGCGGCGCCGTCACTCACCTAATCGGCCTAGAACCTACCAATTTCCGGCCGTGAGAGCAATCCTCAGTTGGAGAATTTTTCGAGGAACCGTGGGAGAACCGGCACGCCCGATGTCACGACACCGTGGGCTATTCGTAAGCGAGGGCGACGACGGGATCGTAGCTGGCGGCGCGAAGAGCTGGGTAGACTGCACCGGTGGCGGCGCCTACTATGGCGAGCATGGTTGAGGAAAAAATCCATACGGGGGAAATCAAAATCGTCAGGCCTGGATTGGTCTGCTTCAGAACCGCTTGCGTCAGGAAAGTGAGCGCGATCCCCAAGCCCGTGCCCATTAAGGTGAGTATGAGGGTCTCGCCCAGCAGCATCCGGACGACATCGAACCTGGAGAAGCCGAGCGCTTTGAGAATGCCGATCTCGCGCGTGCGCTCCATCACCATGGTGTGCATGTTCAGAAGAACCACGAGAAAGCTGACTACGATCCCCAGAGCCACCATTGTACGCGTGAAGGGGCGCAGCTGCGGCAAGTTCGATGAAGTCATCAGGGTCACGTACTCGGACAACGAACGGATGCTGTTCTCCGGCGTCAACTTAAGAATTTGCGCGCGCGTGGCCTCCGTATCTCCTTTGCTTCTCACATAGAACATGGACACCCGTTTCTCCGCGCCGGCGATTTCCTGCGCGGTCCGGATGGGAATGAAGAAACGCGCGCCTTTTCCGTGCCCGACAATGCCACAGACCGTAAAGGTATGATTCAACAGGATGACCTGGCTCCCAACCTTCAAGTGTTTCGTCTGCGCCATGATGTCGTCGGCGATTACTTCGTCAGGTCCTTCGAACGCCCTGCCATCACGAAAGAGGAAACCTTTGCTCAAGGCGTTGAAGCGCTTGTAATCAATCCCGTAAACCATCACTAAGTTCTTTGGTTCTGTGAGGATGACGGTAGGGGCTACCTCGTCCACGCCACTCAAGGCGGCAATCTTTTCACCCAGCGATTCCTGCATACCGACACTCAAGAACGCGAAAAAAATCGAAGCGTTCGGCGGCTGAACGAGAATGTCCGCGCCGACTCCTTCAACGCGCTTTCCCCATTCGGAAATGACGCCGGAGGTGAGACCGACGATCATCAAAACGAGAATCACCTGGATGGCAATGGCGATGATGCTAAGCAAACTACGCAGCGGCCGGGCAGTGATGCTGCCCCAAAACATTTGCAGGAGGGAAAATGGACCGTCGTAGGTTTCCGTCATTGGGCGCACCAAATTCGTACTCTACCATTCTGATTTCACCGCGGTCAAAATTACATGGGACCATGCAGGGCAAGCCGAGTGCCGAAGTCTGCAAGAAATATTTCGGTGGCATTAAGATTTCAACACAAGTGTTGATAAGTGTGTGGAAATCTCCGGCTCTCTCGACGCTAACTTCTAGCCCTTCAACACTCTTCTCCTCATTGCACCATTTGTGTGCAAGTTTCTTTTCTTACGCGTGCTTTCGGCTGAAAACACTTTTCCGGCGGCAGGAAAATAATTCGCTGAGAGCGGCTGGGAGACGAAACGAGCAGAAAACTTTTCTTTTTCTTTCGTAAGCTATTGATTCTCAACGACCGGCAGGAAAATTTCCTTCAGTACCACTTCGGCGGCCTCTCGAGATGGACTTTAATGGTCTGCTTCGGGTCAGTGATATCGAGCCAGCGTCCGTAGGTCTTCCATCCTTCTGCGACAACTTGAACCAAAACTCTTCCGAGCGGCGCGTTTGGAACGTGGGCGATGCCCTCACGACTGGTCTTCACATTCATTTCCAGTTTTTTGTCTTTCCTTATCGTGCGCTCTTCGATAAATTTCACGTACACGCTGGCGTTCTCAACCGGAACACTCTTCTCGCCACCCGTCACTTCAATGGTGATGCGCGTCTGCATGTCGCCCGCGGGAGCGGCAGCTTGTGGTTTGGACGGCGGCGCCGGCGGATCCTGAGCTGACGCCCCATGGGCAATCAACGCACAGGTCATGAGACAAACGCGCGCAAAATACTTCGTCGGGAATCGCATAAATCGGTGAACTCCATCGTCTACGGAACGGCAGGCCAGGTCAAGTCTCCACACTCAAGATTGGATGCGGCTTACTCCGACGGTGCTGCCCCAGCGATACTCCGTGGTGGAACCACGCGCCGCAGCCATTTGACTGATCAATAGGGCTCCTGTAAGTTCTCAAGAATCTGCTTTGCAGGCAAGATGGGGCACTGCAAGAATGAAATTCACCCCGAACGGTCACCGCCGGATGTCAAACTGACTGCACCGCGAACAGAGTACGAATCGCAAGGAGAGCACAATGGGTTTTGCCACCAACGCTATTCACGTCGGGCAGGAGCCCGATCCCGCCACCGGAGCCATCGTCGCGCCCATCTATCAGACCTCGACGTACGTCAACGAAGAGCTGGGCAAAAATAAAGGTTACGACTACGCGCGAACGAATCACCCGAACCGCAAAGCACTGGAACGCACGGTTGCCAAACTGGAAGGCGGCCACAGCGCTTATGTTTTTTCTTCCGGCATGGCAGGCATTGACGCCGTCTTCCGCCTCTTGCGTCCCGGCGACCACGTGGTCCTTTCCGAAGCGGTTTACGGTGGCGTGTTCCGTCTCTCCACGCAACTTCTCGTGCACTTCGGCCTGGAATTCAGCTTCGTGGACACCTCCACGCCCGACTTCGTGCGCAACGCGCTGCGTCCCAATACGAAAATGATTTATATCGAAACACCGGCTAACCCCACGCTTAGCGTCACGGATATTTCTGCCATTTCCAAGCTCTCCAACGAGCGGAACCTCTCGGTGGTGGTTGATAATACTTTCCTCAGTCCTTACTTGCAGCGTCCCATCGAGCTGGGCGCGCACATCGTGGTTCATTCCATGACGAAATACCTGAACGGCCACAGCGACTCCACGGGCGGCGCGGTGGTGCTCACGCGGCCCGAGGATGCGGAAAAGATCTACTTCATCCAGCGCTCCGCCGGCACGGGCCTCTCGCCAATGGATTGCTTCCTCGTTTCGCGAGGCATCAAAACACTGGCGGTTCGTATGTTGCAGCACAATGCCAATGGCATCACCGTGGCGCGCCATCTTGATGCCCATCCCAAAATCAAGAAAGTCTTCTACCCTGGCCTGGCTTCTCATCCTCAACACGAAGTAGCTCGCCGCCAGCAGAAAGGCCCCGGCGCCATGCTTTCCTTTGATGTGGGTTCGCTCGAGGCCGCGCGGCGGTTCCTCAATCACGTCAAGCTTTGTTCACTCGCCGAGAGTCTTGGCGGTGTCGAAACATTGATCTCTCTTCCGGCAATGATGACCCACGCTTCCATGCCCAAGGAAGTTCAAGACCGCGTAGGAATCACCGAGGGGCTCGTGCGGCTTTCGGTGGGGATCGAAGATGTCGAAGACATCATCGCCGACCTGGACCAGGCGCTTCTCTACGTCTAGCGGCGCTCGATTCTAATTGGGCTGACGCACTCATGGGTTCGCCGAACATCGCTCCTCCCCTCGCTGGACAGGTCATTGGCTCTGTCAGCGACGCGTTTGTGATTGCCGAATGGCGCGACCCCGGCGGCCCTCCAGGCCCGCCTCGTCTTATCGCTCCTCCACATCTTCATCGCAGCGACGATGAGGCGTGGTACGTGCTTGCAGGCAGCTTGCACGTTCGGGTTGGCAAAGAAGTAGTCGAGGCCCATGCGGGCTCGGCCGTGTTCGTGCCGCGCGGCACCCCTCACACTTACTGGAATCCCGGTCACGCCCCAGCCCGCTATTTGCTCGTGATGACCTCCAACATCTACCGGCTCATTCAAGAAATCCACGGGATGAAAGAGCGTACACCCGCCGCATTGCGCGCCGTGTTTCGAAAGTACGATTCCGAGCTTCTCGACTCGTAGTTGCCATTGAACCACTTGCGTTCCCGCTCTTTCTTCCGCGGCGGCCGCCCTCCCCTTGGTTATTGACAGGAGCGGCGCTGCTGCTCGTGGCCCTCGGCGCAGGCTACCTGCCCGCACGGCGCGCCATCGGCGTGGACCCGATGGTCTCCCTCCGTTACGAATAGCACCCGCTATTTGCGCTTTTTGTGCGGTTTCCCGACGCTCTCGTTTACCCACGAAAGATATTTTGTCGAACCTTCAGTTACAGGCAAGGCAATGAACTCCGGCACGTCGTAACTGTGCAACCGCTTCACTTCCTTTTGCAATTCGGCAAGTCGCTCTCCGGTTGTCTTCATCACCAGTAAATATTCGCGCGTTGTCTCAACCCTGCCCTTCCACGCGTAAATGGACTCGACGGGGCTTAGGACCAGATTGACGCATGCCGCGAGACGCTTGCCCACCACCGCCTGCGCGATTCGCCTCGCCTCTGCCCGCATCCCGCAGGTAACAAGCACGATTCTGCCCTGTCCACCACTTGTCACCATACTTCCTCCGCCGCTGCCCTGCGCCGTCTCACCAAACAACTCCCACTCGGACACCTTCCTGCACCATTCATTCTCCATCAACACTTAACTCTCGACTCTTGCCTTTTGCTGGTGGCTCTCAACTTCTAATTTTGCACTTTGCACTTTCAACTTTCGACTTTCCTCTCTCCTCAGTCTAGAATACCGGTCCATGACGAGCTCGCCCATCAAATTTGGCACCTCCGGATGGCGTGGCCTGATCGCCGACGACTTCACCTTTGCCAACATCCGCCTGGCCGTCACGGCCATCGCTGAACACGCAAAAACCAAGTCGAAAGAGCCCACGATTTTAGTCGGCTACGACACGCGTTTCTACTCCGAAGAATTTTCCCAGCTCGCCGTGGACATTTTGCAGCACCACGGAATTCGAACGCTGCTCTGCGAAACCTTCACGCCCACACCGGCCGTCGCCTTCGAAATCATGCGCCGCAAACTCGATGGCGCCATCAACTTCACCGCCAGCCACAATCCTGCGCAATATCATGGCCTGAAATTTTCCTCCGCCGACGCGGGCCCCGCACTGCCGGAAGTCACCAAAGACATCGAAGCGCGGGCTGCACAGCTCGCCGCGAAAGGCGGTGTTCCGCCGCTGCCGCACGGCGCCTCGAACTCTGGCCCCGGTGAAAAAGTCAATCTGCGCGAAAATTATTTGAAGCGCCTCGAAGAACTCGTGCATTTCGACACGCTGCGCAAGGCCAAGCCGTCTCTGGTGGTTGACGCGCTCCATGGCTGCGGCGCGGGCTACCTCGATCACATCCTCACGACGCATGGAGTTTCCGTACACGCCATGCGCACCGATCGCGATTGCCTGTTCGACGGCACCGGTCCCGACGTCTCCGAAGAGAATCTTGCGCCGCTCGGCAAAGCCGTACTCGACTGGAAAGCGACTGTGGGCCTGGCTACCGACGGCGACGCCGACCGTTTTGGCATCGTCGATCGCGACGGCACGTGGATTCAGCCCAATTTGATCCTGGCGCTTGTCTACGACTATCTGGTGGAAACTCGCGATTGGAAAATGGCCGCCGCGCGCAGCGTCGCGACAACGCAAATGATGGACGCTGTCGCCAAGTCACACGGCCAAACCATTTATCAGACGCCCGTGGGCTTCAAATACATCGGCCAGCTTATCCGCGAGGACAAAATCGCGTTCGGTGGCGAAGAAAGCGCCGGGCTTACCATTCGCGGTCACATCCCGGAGAAAGACGGCATCCTCGCCTGCCTGCTGGTGGCGGAAATGACTGCCGCGCGCGGCGCTTCCATCGGCGAGCAGGTTCGCGCCATGTACAAGAAACTCGGCCGCGAATTCTGGCCCGTCCGCGAAAATCTTCATCTCTCCGACGAACAAAAGGCAAACGCCGTCAAACGGGTGGCCGTGGACGCTTCGACACTCGCCGGCCGGAAAGTCGTATCCATTGACCGCACCGATGGCGCAAAATTTGTCTTTGAAGATGGTTCGTGGATGCTGGTGCGTCTTTCCGGTACGGAGCCGTTGCTCCGCCTGTACGTCGAAGCCGAAAGCGCCTCTGCATCCGGAAAGTTGACGCGAGAAGCATCACAATGGGTACTCGGAAGCTAAAGAAGCTGGATGCCGGCGACAAAGTCCAGTCGTTCTTCGAACATTATGGACGCGCGCTGATTGGTCTGCTTGTTCTCGTCCTCGTCGTGCACGACATTTTCGGCGCGCACGGTTTTCTGGCCATGCGCCGCACGCAGCGGGAAATCAAAAAGGTAACCGCCGATTTGGATCAGTTGAACAAGGAGAATATGCAGCTCGAGCAGGAAGTAAGAGAGCTGAAGACCGATCCGCACAAAATCGAAAAAATCGCCCGCGACGAACTTGGTCTCGCCCGGCCAGGCGAGGTCATCATCAAAATCCCGCGCTCGCAGCAGTTGCCGCAGGATTCTACTGTGAAGCCCTGACCCGCCATTTTTTCCAATTTGTCCGCAACAAAGAGAGCGCCAGCATCGCCAGAAAAATCGTGATCAGCCCGCCCGTGGCCTTCAAGGCGCTGCATTGCCCTTTTGGCAGGATGGAAAATCTTCCGTAAACAAATTCAATGTGCACCCAATACACGAGTAACGAAGTATTTCCGAGCTGGATGATGGGGCTGAAACCCTTCTGCGCGAATCCCCACCGGCACCATGCGTAAACCAGAAAAAGAATGACCAGCAAAATGCCGCAGCGCATCAGCAGGAAATTCGGATTGCTGTGCCAGTAGTCATAAACCGCATACAACCGCACGCGCGACGAATCAAACAAGACCGACAGACAGCAAACAACGATTCCCGTGGCTCCCAGCGCCGCGAACGCCAGCCCTTCCCTCCGCCTGGCAAAGTCTGAAAACAGAAAAAATCCCGCCGCGAGCCCCGCGAACGCAAACGCCGACCACGGAAACAAGGGAAAGAGCCACGGCTGCGGCTCCTTAAAAATGTGTACGCCGTTGATGTAGGATTCGAGAGGCCAGGGCAGGAAACTTGGCCGGCAGGTGGTCCAAAGCGGGGGCGTGACCAGCGCCACGATTGCCGCTGCAAAAATTCCCGCTACGAGAGTTCGGAGCCCTGCCGCCGCAACCGCGCCCTCTCCCGTGGCCCAGCACAAGACTCCCATAAGCATCATGGAAAGCCCAAGAATGTTGAGAACGTCCACGCGCAGCAGATCCGTCCACGGCGACCAGGGATAGCCCAGCGCGAACTCCTGCACGCGAAACAGGAGACCCATCCCAAAAATTTCCGCTCCGCGCAGAATCGTCTGCTTCGCAATGGCGTTACGCTCGATTCCCTTCTCGCGGAGCTTCTCCGTCACCAGGGCGAACGAAACGCCAGCCAAAAAAATAAACAGCGGTGCAGGCAGCGTTCCTCCGAGCCTCGACCAGGCAATCAGCGAAGATGATTTTTTTGCCTCCGGGCTCATCCAGGAGTCATAACAATGCGTCTGAAACATCAGCACGCACGCGAGCCCTCGCATCCAGTCAATGTAGGCAAGGCGTTTCATGTTTGCTGCAGTGTGCCAACCGGTGCTCGCGCCCGGAAAACGAAATCGTCCGGAAGCGTGAGAGCGAATGATAGACGGTCGCCACACTTCCGCAAAGTAGAAAGGTAGGATTGCGATCCTGCCAACAACAGCTAGGACTCGCCTTATGACGTTCGCTTGTTGATGAACAATTTCAAAGACGATGACCCATCAACTGACGCTTGACTTCGTTGTGTTCTCCGCCGACTATACGACCACAGTTTTCCGAAATAATGACGGGTCAACTAGCGGGAAACTAAAGCCCATTTAGAACGTCTACTATCCTCAGTTTCCGGGAACATCCAGCAAGTTTCGAACGTACCTTATCCGTGTGAGGGTGGCTCATGGACACGCTGTGGCAAGACTTCCAGTTTGCGGTCCGCGTGATGCGCAAGAACCCTGGGTTTACGGCAGCCGCAGTGCTCTGCCTGATGCTCGGAATCGGAGCCACTACCGGGATATTCACCGTCGTGAATGCCGTTCTCCTTCAGCCCCTGCCGTACTCCCATCCCGAGCAACTTATCCGCGTATACACCGAGTTTCCGACATTTCCGAATGGAGGTTTGCACCGGTTTTGGACTTCCGGACCCGAATTCCTGGACTTGCGCCGGGATACTCACTCCTGGGCGTCACTGGACGCGTGGATCACCGGTGGCGTGAATCTCGCCGGAAAAACGCAACCGGTGCGCGTCACTGCGACATATATGAGCGGCGGATTGCTGGAATCGCTGGCCGTTCCCCCAACTGCTGGACGCCTGATATCGCCAACCGACGATATGCCGGGAGCGCAGGTGGTGGCCGACATTTCCTATGGCACTTGGCAAAGTACATTTGGCGGTGATCCCGAGATCGTCGGCCGCGAGACGCACCTCGATGGCATGAAATGCATCATCATCGGCGTTATGCCGAAAGGCTTTCAATTTCCTCCGGGTGAGCAGGAGCCAGCGCAGATCTGGACCGCCTTACGTTTGGATCCGGCAAATCCCGGAAATCGCGGTGGCCACAACTATTACTTGTTGGGCCGCTTAAAAGCGGGCGTTACGGCGGGGCAAGCTCAGGGAGAACTGGCCTCTCTTGTCCAGAGTTACGGTGAAAAGAAAGTCGCGAAGGTCCATAGCTTTCACCCCAAGAATCACACCATCGTCAGCTTTCCCCTGCAAGCAGAAGTCGTTTCGAGCGTTCGACCCGCGCTCTTGATGCTGCTCGGCGCTGTGGTTTTCGTGCTCTTGATCGCCAGCGTGAATGTGGCAAACCTCCTCTTGGCGCGCGCCGAGGCCCGCCGCCGGGAAATTGCGATTCGCGGCGCGCTGGGCGCGGGCCTGGTACGGCTCGCGCGGCAGTTCGTGACCGAAGGAATTCTTCTCGCCTTCTGCGGCGCAGTTCTGGGTGTGGCGCTCTCTTTTGCGGGCGTGCGATTGGTCCAGCTCACCAATGCCGGCGGAATTCCGCGCGCCGATGAAATCTCAATGGACTGGCGCGTGCTCCTGTTCACCCTGGGGACCAGCGTGCTCACGGGAATTCTCTTTGGACTGGCGCCTCTCGCCCCGTTGTTGGTCAGTAGGATCTCCGAATCACTGAAAGACACGGCGGGCAGCACCACCGCCGCAGCCGGCGCGCAGATTTTCC
>WNFP01000482.1_pt1 | contig 55031 bp, 49 predicted proteins | sample 5400201 | NCBI WGS metagenome assembly WNFP01 (sample SAMN13153355, study PRJNA577476) | soil metagenome | isolation source: 115 cm saprolite under Madrone tree | place: USA:California | collected 2016-06-14 | reverse complement strand
GACGCAGGATCTCATGATCCCACGCGCGGCAACCACTTTGAAGGACTCCGAGCGCGCCATCATTCTGCAAACACTGGAACAAGTCGGCTGGGTAATCGGCGGCCCAAAAGGGGCTGCCGCCAAACTTGGCTTGAAGCGCACCACGCTCATCCACAAAATGCACAAGCTGGGGATTTCTCGGCCTCGTCCGCAGAGCAGCCAGGATGGGGTGGAGCCAGCACAGGCGCCACCCGACTCGCAGCCGTAAATTTAATTCACTGCGTATGAATCCAGGACTCGACCGTGGGCTCGTACAGCAAGCGATCGAGGCTGGCGTCGAACTCCGTTTTGGACAGCGCTATCCGTCAGACAAGATTTGCGTTGTCTCCTCCGGACCCCGCGCTGCCGATGTCATTGCCGTCGGCTATCTGTTTCGAACCAAGATGCCCGATGGCGCATGGATCTGCTTCAACCGTGAACTTGCACCTCTTGGCTATTCCTATCTGCTTGTTCACTGCGGACGCGACACCGTGGCCTCCTGCATGTTTGCCGACTTTGAACGCAAAAACCACCACCTCGAGCGAACCCTAGAATTCTTCCGCGAGCGGGTCGGGCTGCGCATGGAAGAGCCGCGCAAGTTCGGAGGGTATGGGAACTATTATCTGCCCGGGGCCGCTGTGCAGCGCGGTTCACTCGTGCTCGGCGAGCGCGCTGGATTTCAAGATCCCCTGGCTGGGTTTGGGATTCGTTACGCCCTGCGTTCGGCAATTCTAGCAGCGCGCAGCCTGCTTGACGGCGCGGACTATAACTCCCTCTGGCACCGTGATCTATTAGACCTTCTCCGCACCGGCCTAGCCAACCGCTTCCTCGTCAACCTGACCCGCGATCGCGGGTGGCGTTGGATTCTGTCACGCCGTCTCGCCGGCCAGGATGTTGGCCAGGCCATGCGCAAATTGTATCGTCCCACAACCTTGACCCGCGCACTCTATCCGGTTGCTCATCTCTTGCCTAGGCTGTCAAAATCCAAATCCCGCGCAGCGGCGCGAGTGCCTGTCTCCGGCTAAGATTGCAGCGGGCGAGCCATCCAACCGACTCGAATCGTGGCAGGGGCTACCTTTCCGAATTTTGTGCAAGCCACGCTCATACTCTCCAGATGCCCGGGCTCACCCCTACAAGCCGCGAACTCTTTCAAATGCACGACGCCTGGCTACGCAGCCTGATGCGCCGCCCCTTCACTCGGTAGGGTGAACTGGAACGTTGCGCCCCGACTGGAGTGTGTGTCCGCCCACAACCGGCCGCCGTGCGACTCGATGATGGACCGACTGATGGGCAGTCCCATGCCAGTACCCTGAGGTTTGGTGGTAAAGAATGCATCGAAGATTTGTTCCGCCTGTTCTTGCTGTAGGCCCATGCCGGTATCGCCAACCGAGATCAGGAGTTGACCGTTCTCACTTTTTTGCGAGTTGATTGTAAGTTCGCTGCCAGCGCCCATGTCCTTCATGGCATCGATGCCATTGAGCATGAGGTTCATAAGAACCTGTTGCAATTGCACACGGTCCGCCATGACCTTGGGAAGATTGTCGGCAAGGTCGCCGTGGATCGAAATCGAATATCGGCTCGCCTCGCTGCGCAGAAGGACAATCATTTCTCGAATGAGCTCATTGACATCAAGCAACTCGCGCTGCAGAGCGCCCTTCTTGAACAGCAAGCTGATGCTGCTTATGATCTCGGCTGCGCGCATTGCGTCTTTGACGGTTCTTGAAGCGGCTTCGCACGCCTCTGCGATGTCGGGGTCATCGCGCCCAAGCCACCGCAAACAGGTTTTAGCGTCGGTTATTGCGGCGGAAATCGGCTGCTTGATTTCGTGAGCCAGGGAAGCAGTCAGCTCGCCCATCGTCGTCACTCGTGTGACGTGCGCGAGATCAGCCTGCACCTGCCGCAATCTCTCGCGCTCCTCTTCCGCCAGCTTGCGCTCGGTCACGTCCATGACGGTGCCAACGACTTCAGTGATTTCTCCCGACTCATCCATTACAGGGTGAGCGATAGAGTGAAGCTGCTTTATCCTTCCGTCCGGAAGAACGATTCGAAAATCACTCTCAGAAACCACCCAGTCCTTCTGTGTGGACTCCATCTTCTTTCGCTGCTCGATTCCTGGTCGATCTTCGGGGTGAACCCTCCAGAGAAAGTCCGCCCAAGTGGGTACCATCTTTGCCGGGTCGTAATCATAAATGCGTAAGATCTCTTGCGACCAGAACAGAGCGCCGGTACGCACATTCCACGCCCAACTGCCTGTCTTGGTTAGCCTCTGTGCTTCCGCCAGATAACTCTCGCTACGTCGCAACGATTCTTCCGCCCGCTTGCTCTCGGTGATGTCTGTCACCGCTCCTACGAACTCGAATTTGCCTAATTCCTCAATGGCTGAGGGATGGCCCACCACTCGAACGTACTTGACTGTGCCATCCTGCATTAGGAGTCGATGTTCAAAATCGAAAGGCTTCCTATCCCGCGCTGCGCGATCGAGAGTTTCTCGGACGAAGGGTTTATCCGCGGGGTGAGTTCGTTGCAGTACGAATTCCACAGTAGGTTTGTTTGCCCGGTCGTATTCAAAAATTCGAAACGTTTCCTCTGACCAGTAAATCTGCCCGCTAGAGACACTCCAGCCGAAACTACCGGTATGGCTCACTTTCTGCGCTTCGGCTAAATGGGCCTCACTGCGCCGCAAATCGGCAGTCCTTTGCGCCACTTTCATCTCGAGTTCGCTGCGGGCCTCCCGAAGCTCCTGTTCGCTCTGACGTAGACCCTCCTCGGCCCGCCTCAAATCGGTGATGTCGGTGCAGGTCCCGAGCCATTTGACGACCTTGCCTTCGCTGTCTCGGATCGGTAGCGCGCGCGTTTTGAACCAGCCGTACGCCCCATCCCGTCGACGGACACGATATTCGACGTCATAGAGGCGTTGGCACAGCACCGAGTCCGCCCAGAATTGCCTGGTCGGCTCGCGGTCGTCCGGGTGCGGGACCCCTGTGTATTCCGTCCACTGGGTACTGAAGTAGTCACTCGTGCCATCGGGCTTGGCGGCCCAGACCAACTGCGGAAGTGCCTCGGTCAGGCTCCGCCACCGGTGCTCACTTTCGCGGAGCGCTTCCTCAGCCTGGCGCCGCTCGCACATGAGGCGTGAGTCCTGAAATGCTGTCGCCGCATGATTCGCAGCTACGGAAAGAAGCAATTGGTCAATCTCGCTGGGAAAGTCGGCGCGAATTGACGCTACAGCGACGAGGCCACCCGCAGCATTGACACCAATGGGAATGACAATACCGCGGCATGTCTCCCCGCCGCCAAGGTCCGTAACAATTTCCTTCCACGAAAACTGGCCCCTACCGTCCCCATGAGTTTGCAGCCACTTGGGGAATCCTCTCCAAGCGTCCCCCCGCGTCACTTCGATTGCGGTACTCCCTTTGGGATCGCACAAACGCACGAAAGCGAAATCCAGGTGCAGGCATCCGACCAGCACGTCGGCAAGCCCGGCGGCAATGGTATGCGGTTCTCTCCCCAGCCACGTCGCTGGCATCGTCGAAAGAGCCACTAGCTCTCGCAGCGCTGTTCGCAGCGTCACAGTCTCAGTATGCGCTTCTATGGGCATTTCGTTCGCTATGCTGCGCTCTTGCGAAGCGACCGTTGCTCCCGGATCTCGAGGAGGAACTGGTCAGGAGGCACGAAGAACGGGTTTTCCTGTAGCAACCCACCGATGATCACGACTGGATGGGTCCGCAGTGCGTCCATCACCACGCTCGCGCCAAATTTCGACAGATCATACGTGCAGATCACTATATCGTTGTATTTGGGAACCACGTAGTTGACCCGCGTCTCGAACTCGATCAGGTCGTCGACGCCAGGTAAGTCGACCAGCGCCCACTCCATGTGCGCCAGGAATCTAGTCTGCGCGTACCCTGCAACTGGCCCCGACTGGAGTACTTGTTCGAACGACACCAGCCAGGTGTCCTGGTCAAACCGCCCTCCGCGAAGCGGAGCATCTTGCCACGACCGCACCTCCAATTGGCCACGTTCCATCGCCCCTTGCACATTGATACCTGCTTCAGCGAGCCGCTTGAGGTGTTCCCCCCGCAGCTCGGGATTAACAAGATGGAAAGCCTTATCCCCCCGCTCGAAACCATCTTTGATGAACGAGCCAAGCACTCTGTGCTCCTCGTCGGCGCTATTGAAGAAAGCGCAAATGTGACGCTGCCCGCCGAGAATACCTCCGGCGAACTTTACCGAATCGCCGTTAGTTGCCATTTATCACCTCAATTCAGTCAGTGAACGCCGACCTTCACACAGAAATGCAACGCCATCGCGCAGAATCGCGACGTAGGGAGGCCAGCGATGAACAGATCGGCTGTCATGCTTTGCCCCGTCTGGAACCTGAATACCTATGCTAAAAATCATAGGCCCGGATGGGCGGCTTGACAACTGAGGAGTGCCTGGGTGGTGTAACAAGCCGCACATCGGGCTGGCGTTTGGGAGGGTTTTGCTCGTGGCCCTGGAGGTCCCAAAACAAGGCTGGTCTGTCGGCAGGCTTGCGCCATTTCCGGCGCCGCTAAAGGAAGCACGGCCGCCATAGCAAGGGACACAATCTGCAAACCATTCCTCCAGTACGTTTTCTTCCTCGATCACGTTGCATCACTGATGGTTGAGAGTTTTCTTAGTGAGCCACAATTGTTTGGAGTGCCCCAGGGGGAGTCACCGCACGTTTGCAGCGCGGTGCGCACTGATCCTGAGGCAGGGCAGAAACGAGGACTATAGATTCCGCGTCACCCTGAAATTATCATCGTCCAGTAATTCTTTTGTCATCGACACGAACGACGGGTCACTGAGTTCATCTCCATCGTGTCCCTCGAAACTTTGCCTGCGTCTGCTCGCCCAGAACTAGCATCCAAACAAATTGAAGAAGGTGGCATGATCGCATTAAGGTTGGTACGGCTGATTGAACGTCATGCCGACGAACTGGCGGCCGAGTTGGTCGTGAAACTCGAAACTTCCTCGCACACCGCCGACCTGCGCAAAGTCCCGGTCGAGGAATTGCGGGGACGAATCCAGGAAATCTTGCGGCACTTGAGCGAGTGGCTGCTCACCAAGGCGGGCCAGGAAATCGAGCAGCGCTATTTTGAGATCGGTGAGCGCCGTGCCTCCCAGGGAGTCGCGTTTTCTGACTTCTGCTGGGCAATTGTTCTGACGAAGGAACACCTATGGGAATTCCTTGAACGCCACAGCTTCGCGCGTGGCCCGGTCGAAATTTACGGCGAAATGGAATTGTTGCGCCTGCTGGACCAGTTTTTCGATCGCGGTCTGTGCTATGCGACGGAGGGCTATGAACAGTACATGCAGTTACGGAACGGCTCTGAAAACCTCGCCCACGAAACGCGGAAGGCAAGCCTGTAGTGTGGGTTTGTCGCCAGCGGAAAGACGGGCATGCAGCGACAACACTCAACCCGGTCACGAGATCATCGCGTCGGTTTCTTGTTCGTGGAAGGGAACGAATTGCTGGCGGTCGCTACCCTCGAACACCGTTGCATTTGACGCAGCATGCGTCGCGACGACACTCCCCTCGATTGCATCCGGCAATCGGGTTAAAAGTCTAATTATGGGTGGCCTTCTTCTCATTGCGGCCGTTGCGACAGTCTTCCTCTTCGCTGCGTCGGTGCCGGCCATGGCGCAAATGCGTGCTGGCGGGCATGGCGGATTCGCGGGCCGAGGGGGGTTTGGAGGCCACGTGGGTGGCAGCCAAGCTTTCAGCAGCGTGCACTCCGGTCTGGGCTTCGGGAAACGCGGCTTCAATCGAGGACCTTCCTTCCATCAACCTGCCTTTCGTGGAGATAGGTTCCGCCGAGATCGCTTCCGTGACGATCGCTTTCGCGATCGGCGCTTCCATAACTTTGGATTCAGGCATTGTTTCGCCTGCCGGCCGTGGCGTGGGTGGCCTTGGTGGTATGCCGGCTACTACGATCCGTACTGGTCGTGGAATTCTGGTTCATCTTACGACCAGGACCGGGCCCGCGAGATCGAGTTGGCTAACGAGATGAATGCGCAGAACCTAGCGGAGCAAAGGATGCTCCGCGAGCAGGATCGGAATCTTGATGCGCGCTCAGATCCTTTGCCGCAGCATGCAGAGGGACGAGCCGAATCTGCACAGACCACCGTGTTGGTTTTTCGCGATGAGCGCAAGCAGGAAGTTCAGAACTACGCGGTCGTCGGGCAAACGCTGTGGATCTTCGAGCCGCAAGGCACGGAAGCGATTCCTCTCGCGCGGTTAGACATTCCAGCGACGGCCAAGGCCAACGACGAACGAGGCGTAGACTTCCGAGTACCAGCGGGGGAAGGTCAGTAGAGTCCTGCCCGGCGTGCATAGACGACGGCAAAAGGAAAGAAAATGAGCGGAATCTCAGAGTCCTTCTGCGCGCCTTGGATTGCTCGTGCTCGTCGTATTCCTGATTCATCGTTCTTCTCCGTCCTGGAGGGTGGCGGGCTAATTCCGGTTGCGTGGGCCAAACGCAAACGACAAGCCACATCCGAACCAGAAACGGCAGCCATCGCTCACCTGAATTCCCCAGAGCCAACTACGTCATCCCAACCACTATCACTGCCGGGTTCGCCCGCCGCCCGTTGATTCCCAATTGCGCTGTTCCCGCAGGACGCCGAGCCCTCCGAATCGCATGTCAATCGGTACCGCGCTAAGTCTCCTACTGTGATCATTTTGAGTTCGTGCATCTTGCAAAACTGCCCGAGGTCAGGCACTCGTGCCATAGTCCCGTCATCTTTAAGAATCTCGCAGATAACGCCGGAGGGGTGTAATCCTGCGAGGCGCGCAAGGTCGACCGCCGCCTCCGTGTGGCCTCGGCGCTCTAAAACCCCGCCGGGCCGACAACGAAGCGGGAAAACGTGTCCGGGCCGCGCGAAGTCTTCGGGATCGCTGCGTGCATCGATCGCTGCCCGAATCGTTTGCGCGCGGTCGCTGGCAGAAATGCCTGTCGTCACGCTCCGCCCCTTCGCATCGATCGAGACTGTGAAACCTGTACCGCCTAACGCAGTGTTATCGACCGCCATCGGGGCGAGCTGTAACTCATCAAGCCTCTCCCCGGTCATGGCCAGGCAGATCAAGCCTCGTCCGTGAGTTGCCATGAAGTTGATAGCCGCCGGCGTGATCATCTCCGCTGCCATGATCAGGTCCCCTTCGTTCTCGCGATCTTCATCGTCGACGACGACGATCATCCGTCCGGCTCTAAGTTCGCGCAGGGCAACCTCGATGCTCGTGAAGGAGAACCGCTCTCGTGTCACCGCACGTCTGCTGTTGCTGTGCCGGTCAGGTTCATCGGCACGTGAATATTTCGCAGATCCGATTGTTTCGCGGTCGCCGTGACTGAGCTCGTGCCCCATCTTTTCTTTCTTGGCTTGCAAGTAGGCAAAGGAGTGAGGGTTCGGCGCAACTTCGCACGGAACCCGTTCGGCAACGTCGATACCAGCATCAATCAGGGCGCGAGACTTCTGGGGGTTGTTCGAGAGAAGGCGAACACGACTGATTCCAAGATCACGCAAGATCGCGACCGGCAAGTCAGTACTGAAGCCCAATGCGTGGTTTGCTTCAACGGTATCGAGGCCTGTGTCCTGTAAGCTGTAAGCTTGCAACTTCGCCATCAATCCGATTCCTCGTCCCTCCTGGTGCTCGTAGATCAGGAGCCCGGATTTTTCGCGAGCGATTGCACGCATCGCCAGTTCCAACTGGTCTCCGCAGTCGCAACGGAGGGAACCCAACGCATCGCCTGTGAGACACTGCGAATGAATGCGCAGCAACGGCGCATTCTCGGTCATCTCGCCCAAGACAAGAGCGACTGCAGTCTCGATCTGTCGAGTGCCGTTGCAAATCTCCCACTGGAATCCGATGGCTTGAAAGGTCCCCCACTTGGTGGGCAGTCGAGTGCTCGCGATTCGTCGAACCTTCCGGGACTGTGCCGTTAGTTTCATGATTAGGAAAGTGGAGAGCTCCACAATATCTTTTCTTCGATCACTTCAGATCGCTGGCGTCCAGGTGCATCTGTCGCGCTGAGCACCTCCAGCAACAGGACACTGCTCACTACCGTTAGTAACGGCGCATTACTACTGTTCCGTGACATTCGATCGTTCTCCTTAGAATTCGGCTGCGGACCAGTTGCGGTTGTGCTCGAGGATATTCATTTAGCTGCAAACGTAGTTCCAAAATTCGGACAGGTTGAAGAATTCCAGCTCCTGCTCGATTGCAGAACAACTTATCGGTTGTCTCTCTACGGCACACCGAAACAGGTGACCAAATCCGGACATCTGTGACCAAATCTTGGCATGATTGAGCAATCCAGTCGGTTGTGTCACTCCTTCCACTCTGCCGGGGAACGGATTCCCGGGCTTTCAGAACATCGCTGGTTAGAAGCTTATGAATCATTGCCCTGAACTCTTCCGCGAAAATCCCTTAGGCCAGAACGACAATCGAATTGCGGAGGTCACATTCGACTGTCTCGCTGTCGCGATGACTGGAAAATTCCACATCTCGTACTGCACGGACGCGGAGAGACTGAAGCTTGATCGCGGCCAAAACTCCGCGCAGGCGCTCGCGTCGGCCAGTGTGCCGCCGTTGGGAATAAATTGCTGGCTAACTTTCTGATGCCTAAATCCAAATTGGAGCTTGTTGCGCGCGCTGAACCAGTATGTGGTCCAGGCCTGAGCGCCCTGCCCTTGCCGTCCCATCCAACTCCCCATCAAGTGTCCGGCATTCTGAAAACCCGTGAGCCAGGCTCCATCCCAGTAGAAAGCGCCGAATGCAACGTCGGTCCCGCTAAAGGGAGGGTCTGTATAGCCGCCTTCGACGCGGAAATCCAGTTTCGGAATCTTCGGCAGCCGCGGAATGTATATTCCTGCGAGCCAAGCCGCGACATCAGGGCCAAGAATCGGAGTGATCTCGTTATGTTGGGCAAGACCTTCCGCGTAGAAGGTCATTCCGTTCCGTAGTCCGGGAATCCGATAACTAAAATCCATTCCGGATCGGCGAGCTCCTGGTTTGTTGGGGCTGCCAGCGAGCGTGTTACCAGTCGAGAACACACTCCTCAAAAACGTATGCAGGGTTAGCGGATAGCCGGGCCCCCCGTAATCGGTGGTGCGTGAGAGACCGATCTCGAGATTGGAGGTTGGCTTAAAGCTGAGTCTCTCGCCGTGAACAATCGGCGTCGGATTCAGTGACTGACCGTACTGGCCAACGAGCCCCGACGGAGTATTCAGGAATTGGTATCCCGAGTATTGCCCGACAAAAGCCTCCACCCGCATCGGTCCAAGCACTCCTAAGAAACTCGGAAGCGTAAAAGGTGTGACTCGATTGATGCGGAACATTCTGATCGGGGCCGCGTTATCGCTTAACATCATGGGGCCGCCCTGAGATGGTCCCCACCATAAGCTCTGGTTTCCATAAGAGAGCTGCCAGTCGGAGAGATTAAGGCCCACATAGGTATCCAGAAATCGGCCTTGGTTGAAGGCAGGAGTTGGAGTGTCGGGTGGTACCGGGAACGGCGAGGGAAGGCCGCTGCGGCTGAAATCGGCCTGGGAAATGGCGTTGCGAGCAGGCAATGGCAAAGCGGATGCCGAAGGGGAATGCTGATACTCGCCGCGAGCATACACTGTAAACGGACCATACGACGCCCATCCCGACAGTCCCGAAACGTTGTTGAAACCCTGTTCCTCGGGTCGGCCATAGTCATTGACGATTGTCTGTCCAAAGTGGTCTCCGTCAGTCAGCGGTTTGCCCACAATCTCTGTGCTTCGCATGTAGGCTGATTCCACACGGAGTTCTGCATTATCTCCGCCACGTAGCAAAGCTACTTCCCGCCCAAATTCCTTCTGCAGAGCCTGATATAACCGCTCCGCTTCGTGGTCTGGTACCGCGTCTTCAGCGATGCGATCCGCAGCCTCTTTGACCTGCCGCGCACATTCCAGGCGGGTCCAGGGACGCATGTCGGCGAACCCGCTGTGAATGTATCCGAGCGCGATCAGACGCTCCAAGGCAGGGTAGACCCAGAGATCCAGGGACACGTATGGCGATCCCATATTTCGCGCTTCGCGGACGGTTTCCGTCTCGCCTTTGCTGAACGTACCCCACTTCGCGACGTCGGCATCACTGTAATGAGAATGAGAGCGGAAAACTTGCCGACCTATATACCACCCCAAGGCGCTGCCTAGTACGACGTCGGAAGCGAAGTGTTTCTGCCCCGCGAACCGAGCAGCGCTCACTCCTCCTGCCAACCCGTAGGCCAGCAACTGGGTCATCGGACCGGGATATTCATGAGCAATCACACTGGCAATTGCCCAACTGATGGCTGCATGCTGCGAAGGAAAAGAGTTCCCGCCTTGAAAAAAACGGCCCCGGCCGTCCTCGGTAAAGGGCCGATCCCGTCCGAAGGCATACTTGAAGACTTCGGTATCCAGGAATGCGTCGATCCCGGCTTCACCACTGAGAAGTCCGGTTTCGCGTTGCTGATCATTATGCGCAAGGTGTCCCCACAGAAACATTCCTCCTCCTGCAGCGGCCATGGCCGCGAGCCCGGCATTGGAAGCTGTAGCTGCATGCGAGACCGTCGTCGGGCTTGTGGGAACGTGTTTTTCTATGGCTGTGTCGCTCGCCACCAACGCTGCGCCGGCAAAAGCCAAGGGGACCGTCCACCGCCATTCCGCCTCGGTCATGTGGAACGGAGTTGACCAGAAGCTCTTCTGATCCATGAAAAGACTGCGTGGAAGCGCTTTCAAGCGAACGGGGGGCAGCGATAATTCCGGGGACTGTATCTCCGGTTCTGGAGATGGAGCGGGAGCGCTTTTGTTGTCTGCTGGTGTCTGTGCGCACGCCACCAAACTGCAGCCGACAACCAGCGCCACCGGCATCCACGATGTCAGTAGGCGCTGGGCGTCGTAACATACAGTCTCCGACGAATCGTCAACAGGTTCAGCAAACTTCAATTGACGTCCTCTGAAAACCAGCCTGCACCGGAGTCATGGTTGCTTTGTGTAAACACGACTTCATATTGCGATGGCCTGAACGCTGCAAATATCCGCTTCTTCGCAATTTTGCTGTCAGGATTGTTGAATTCGCTCAACTTAGTACGAAACTGAGAATGCGCACTTGAAAGAACACGGTTGCCGGTTGACGATTACGCGTCCCGATACACCGTCTTTAAGATTCGGGTTACTAGAGCCTGATAGAATCAATTTCTAGAGGCTGTCATGCTTGTTTTCGCCTCCCCCGTCACTCACTCGTGCGTGAACGGTGTTTCATTTAGTCTCCCTCCGGCACGAACTAAGGCTTCGAGGCAATCTACAGCGGATTGCAGGTCGCTATATCGCAATTCCAGAACCTCCGCACCTAGGAGATCGTGCAACGACGATTTCTGCGTTTCTCGAACGTACTGCTCGCCATAGCAAATGACCTTCTCCAAGCACGCTAATGCACGCTGCCTTGAGAACGGTCGCAGGCTCGCAGGACCTGAGGTGCCCCGGTTAAGAAAGACGACGAAATCAATCCGTGACTGCGGAGACGTAAGAATTTCCGGAATGTTCGCCGTCGCCAGCTCAATCGCAATCTCTCCGTTGATGCGCGGGGTGAGGCAATGAGACTTCAAGTCGGGAAACAACTCGGTCGCGGACTCGCGAAAATGTAGGTGATAAGGATTGCCTACCACAACGCGCTGTTTGCCGCCTCGAACCAGGAAGTTCGCGTCGTCTGAAACAAATGTCCATCCCCTACGCGCACAGGCAAAGGAGAGTGAGGATTTCCCCGCTCCAGAGTCTCCGCACAACAGCAGACCACGACCTTGAAAGGCGACACAGGCTGCGTGGATCGGAGTCAAATATAAAGCCTCGATTAAAAGCAACACTGTGGCGTCCAAGAAGTGATATCGCAGGTACGCACCATTCTCAACGGCGGCGGCCGACAGCCAGCAGGAGGCGAATCCAGTTGTCAGATCACAAACGGCGAAGTCATAAGGGCTGGCGACAAACAGCACCAGATTGCGTTGTCCCCGGCAATTGGGGGGAGGCGGGCAATGAGTTGCTTGACCCTCGATCACGGCGATGCGAACCTGCACCGGTGGCGCAGAATAGACCTTATCGAATGATTTCCAATTATCTTCTGCAGCCGCTAAGACCTCGGGGCAATTGGTGGAGATCTCGACCGCGAAACCGAGCGGATAGAAGACAGCCTTGAGTGGCAGATTGAAATCGCACCCAATCGGGTCAGGATGAGTGCTTAGTCCTCCCGGAGAACTTGCCAACTCAGAAGAGCCGCCCACATCAATTACAAACCTTTCCTCCCTTGAGTCAGCCATTTCGTTTTTCTTCCCCTTGGGGCGCTGGAGCAGTGCTGACGCTAGGGCCGGCATCAAACATCTCCGGAATCGGAATGTAGAGCGAACACACACACCGCCGGCAAATCGGATCGGTTGCGATATCGAGCGTCTTGCGGAACTGCAGAGCCTGGGGGCTATTCAGGATTTCGAGCAATGTGCTGTTCCGGGTATGTCCCAAGGGACGATGAAAAAAACAAGGGCGCACTTGTCCGTCAGCTTCGATCACGGCCGAGACCCAGGGGGCATTACAGCGCGGAGCGACCGCCTCCACCTGTCCAAGACAAGCGCGAAAATGCTGCACGATCCGCTCAAGCTTGGCAGGACTCTCCACGATGAAACCAGAATCGAGATCACCGGCATGCTCGTGGACCAAGCATTGAACTTCTTGCGCCAGCGATTCCACTTCGCTCACATTGAGGGCGATTTGCTCGCGGCTCTCACTTGATGCGGCAGAATGACGATTGAAAGCGGAGGAGCTGACGTCGGCTGCGAGGAATGAGATGCAGCTCAACCCAATGTCCCGGGCTGAAACTGCGGTGGCGCGTAGAGAGCAATGATTGAGCTTTTGGACCGTGCACCTGCCACCTATGGAAATGTCCGGGCGCTGGCGCTTCAGTTCCTTCACACCAGCTGCGAGCCGCTCAAAAGCTCTCGGAACACGACGGATACGGTTGTGCAAAGAAGGAGGCCCGTCTAGAGAGACGATAACGTCATCCACAGTTGCAGCGATCGCTTCGGCTTGCGCTTCGAGGAGCAGCCCAGCAGTGAGGAGCGTGACCCGGATCCCTTCGTCGCGAAGCATCCTGGTCAATATTGGAAGACGGCTGTTCTTCTGGGGTTCTCCTCCTGTTAACACCACCCAACGCACACTAAGGTCGCGAAATGACGCGATGTGACGCTCAAGATCCGCAACAGAAAGCCCTTTTGCATCGCGAATCTTCCAGATGTCGCACATCACACAGTGACAGTCGCATTGATTGTGGGGATAAATCACGACGATCGGTACCGTATGGACACGATGGACATCCAGGTCGGCACGGTCCACGCTGGCACCGGAGGTCGAGATGGATATTAGCGTAGTCATCTGCGAACAACACCATGCAGAGTGGGCGGATTTCGGCGCTTCCAAGCAAGGTCACTGTTGGAGACAAACATGAAATCAATCCTCGATCTTGGCGTGGAATAGATAAAACTTCGACGGCTCCCGGCGTCGCAGTAAACTTGCTTTTATGGGGCGAAGGGCCCAGCTAAGCCCGTACCAAGGCTTATAAACGTTCCATTTGAAAGCCAGATGAGCCGCAAGATCGTTCAGCGTATCTGTCGTGAAGTATTCGCGGCTTGGAATGCTGTCAGATCGGAAACCGAACTGCCGATTGAAGGCAGCCCGCTTTTCTTCCAACATCTTTTGTCCACTCTCCTCCCTCCAATAGAATGGCGAGTCCGCTACGATCAAATGCCCGTCCCTTCGCAGACACCGCAACGCTTCCTGAAGAGTGATCCGGTAATCTACGGAGTAGTGAAGCGACGCGTTAAAGATCACCACATCGAACTGTGCGGGCATGAACGGAAGGCAATCCATTTCGGCCTTGAAGCGCAAGAATGGAGGTACAAGCTGGAAGTAATGCCGGGCTGCGCCGAGGCCGTCTCTGTCATTCACCAGCAGATCGACAGCCACCGGACGATGCCCACGCTGTGCCAGCCGATAAGACAGCCATCCATTGCCGGCCCCAACGTCGAGAACGTCGAAACCTCGCGGATAGGAATGTTCGATCTTTGGTAGAAGGTGCTTCTCCATGGAACGAAACGTACGAGCTCGAATATGCCACTGCCACACGTTGCGACCAGTGAGATCCTTGAAGGGCAGCGCTAAATAGTAGTCAGCGGAGCTGGCCCCCCGGCCCTCTTTGGCACGCACAGATTCGTAATCGTGGACAAACTGCTGAAAACTCGACTCCCGAGGCGGCGGCAGCGCATTGTAGATTCCGTCACATTCGGAAAACACATATCCACACGCAAGGCAGCTTGGCTCAGAATGTAAAGCTGGCCTGCATGGCCCCTGATGGCAGGCAGGGCACTGCAGGTGGACTACTGAGGTGGGTGCATGATCCCGCGGAGCTATCCGGGGAAGAGTTGCCGTGGATGAAGTCACAACGTCTCTCATACCCTCGTTCGCTCGAAACGCAACAACACGTGGTCCGCGAACATGCGAATTCCGGGACAACGTCCCAGAACTAAATCCAAGTCCGCCTCAAGCCTCACAATACTCGGCAATTTGTTTGCCCAAGCTTCCAGATAACTGGGAGGCACTGCAACTCCGATACCTTGGATGGTCTTGAGAGAGAATCCAGGATCGAATATCTGCCGCATGGAACGCACGGATGGATAGTGAACGTGGACTACAGCGTTGCCGCCAAGCCGCGCAGCTACGCCGGCGCGATGAAGACGCCGAAACGCCTTAGCGAATTCTCCGTGGAGGAGATACCATACGGTCTCCCAAAGACAAACTGGACCCATCAGGCACAACAGTAGATTTGCGCCGGGTTTGAGAAGCCTCGTTAGGTCGCTCGCTAGCTTAGCGATGTTTGCGACGCAGTTCACAGCACCAAAATTTGACAAGGCGCCATCAAACGGATGGTTGTCGGGCAGGCTAGAAATCTCTTCGGCTGGGAGCAGGTGCAATTGAACCGATCCCGCCGATTTAGAGAGGCTAGCAATTCTTCGCTGGGCAACGCTCAACATGCGCGGCGAACTGTCACAGGCGACGACATTGATGCCACGCTCGGCTAGAAAGCACGCATCCACTCCCGTGCCGCACCCAATGTCGAGAAGTCGATCTCCCCGGTGAAAGCTTTTCTTGAATGCACCCCAAACCGAGTCACGCTGAATTCGGCCGATGGTCGAGGATGTAAACGTGGCGTCGTATTGTTCGGCGATGTTGTCGAACGGTGACGAATATGCGGGTTTCTGTGTTAGGGATATCCGCGCTGTGGTCACGCTTCCACCTCGGTAGAGCAAGCGCGCAAACCAGTGCGCAAGTCTGCCACTTTATTCTGCAAATCCACGATCACCGCGGGCTCGATGCCCGACTTTCTTCGCGTGTGCTCGAGTTCAACCTCGCTCCGCAGCAGTTGATCGGCGAAGCCGTAAAAGCGGCGCGAGTGGCGCCCCCGGATGCGCACGTCCCGGTCCGAGCTAACGCTCCACGTTTTCAGACGTTCCACCCGCCCGGCTACCTGTGAGGAATACTCGGTGCCTTGGATTGGATACGATAGGGTGGTGAAGAAAATGTCCGGATCGGTCCTCTTAACGTGTTGGATGGTCGCTTCGATGTCGTCAAGCTCCTCACCCTCATATCCCCACATCAAGAACATTCCGGTTTGAATCCCATTTGACCGACATAGACGGACCGCGGCCTGAACCTCGTCGACAGTGACACCTCGGTCCATCGCATCCAGAATTCGCTGGGAGCCGCTCTCCGAACCGATCCACACGCGAAAGCAACCAATCTCCGCTAGCGTCTCAACGACCTGGGGATTCAAACGGTCGGCACGGGAGATGCATTCGAATGGCAGTTTGAGGCCACGCTGCTTCAGTTCTGAAGCGTACTGGAAAAGCCAGCCGTGATGAATGGTAAAGACATCGTCCGCCATCCAGGCCAGGTCAGGGTGATATCTCCCGATGAGCCAGGCAAGTTCATCGGCCACAGATGCTGGCGTCCTGCGCCGATGGGTTTTGCCAAACACTTGATGGCTGCACCACCGGCAGTGATAGGGGCAACCTCGGGCCGTGATCAACGACACGGCCCCAGTACCATGATGTTCACGCCAAACAGACACGTAGCGGTCCATGTCGATGGCTTCGCGCGCCGGCCAAGGCTGCGTATTGATGTCGCGAATTTGTTCCCGAGGCTGGGTCTGGATGATGTTGCCGTTCGGCGAGCGGAAGGCGATTCCTGCGATCTCTTCCAGAGACCGATGCGAGTCTCCATGCAGCACCGGGAGCAGCTCTTCCAAAGTGATTTCGCCTTCTCCAATGACCACAAAATCTGCCCCAGCGTCGAGATACTGTTCGATGTATGCGGCCGGCTCCGGGCCGCCAACGATCGTTTGCCAACCGGCATCTTTAGCGCCGCGCAGAATCTCAACCACGTTGGGACGTGTCATTAGGTTTGCGTATATGCCGAGCACCGATGGAGGCCCCTTCTGAATTACATCGATCAGTGGATGCCTAAAGGAGGATACGGCTTCATGATCTGAAGCTCCTTCGGATCCTCGTACAAGAAATAGCCGTGAGTGAGCAGAATGTCCATGCCGAGATCCAGGTTAATCGCTACCCAAACCATGGGTCGACGAACAGCTACCCGCCAAGTCGGGCGTGGATTGTAATTGCACGAGCGACTCCGTCGACAATGCTTCTAACATGGTGGGATCAGAGTTCCGGCAGGTCTTCTCCAGTTGCGTCAGCTGCGCCCACATTTCATCGATGCTGGAGCCACCGTACTCGTGATCTTGGTTGGTCGGGTTTCTATCCTTATTATTGGCAGATTGCCAGGCATCGATTTGCACGTGCAAGGCATCATGTAACGCGCGATAGAACTCATCGGTATACGCACCCCGGAACATCATGGAGAGGTCTTCGCTGTCAGACCAGTTTGTTTTCTTGCCCAGCTGGGCGCGTACTCGATCAAAGAATGTGGTTCCCGGCAAAGGATAGGACACGGAAACCCCTATGTCGTCCGGACGGGTCTCAAGGACCAGCGCAATCGTTTTCTGAATGTCCTGCCAGTTCTCGCCTGGATATCCGAATTGCAGAAAGTAGCAAGCCCGAATGCCTTCGGCTTTCAGGTTTTCACGAGCTGCCGCGATTTGATCGACACGCGTGCCCTTATCCATCGCCGATAGGATCTTCTGGGATCCCGACTCGACTCCCAACCACGCCTCCGTGCAGCCCGCTCTCCGCAATGCACGGACCGCTTCCGGCGTCATCAAATCGACTCGAGATTGCATCTTAAAGGGGATCGCGGCATCCAAACGTTCTACTTCAAAAGCGAGTTCGCGAACCCAGTTTGGCTTGAGTCCGAAGATGTCATCGGCAAACCATAAATGTTCAGCTCCGTAGTCCTGCTTTAGCCTCCACATCTCTTCTGCGACACCGAGGGGCGATCGAAGGGAGAAATGGTCACCATAGATGGGTTTCGCGCACCAATTGCAGCGGTAGGGGCAACCGCGGCTGGAAACGATGTTCAACGAGAAAAATCCGTGCGCTGACCTCCAAGCGGTTGCGTACTTCTTGACGTCAACCAGATCTCGTGCCGGCGTTGGCAACAGATTCAGATCACGGATCAAGGGACGGTGTTGCGTCTGCACCCGCTCTCCGGTTCCGGGGTCGAGGTAGGTAATTCCGGCAATATGGGATACGTCAGAATCGTCGTTGCGTAGAATATGTTGAACCAATTCCAGCAGAGTCCATTCCGCCTCGCCCAGGAGTACACAACGAAAACCCTTTTCCAGGTAGTCGGAAACATGGTCGGAAGCGTCGGAACCATTCACGAGTACGGTGGCTCCTACTCGCAAGGAGGCCTCCAGCATTTGATACGCCACCTCCCGCATGCGGGTAAGGCACATCTTGGATAGGAAGTTGAAGTTATCTTCGTAAATGACAACGATCTTGGGATTATTCTGTTCGAGTGCCGCTTGGAAGCTGTCTTCGGGGTTGGTCAGCATGGTGTCAAACAATGCGACCGAAATGCCTGCACTCCGCAAAAGAGCCGCCGCGTAGAGCGTGCCCAGAGGCGGGTACGGCTGCATCTTCCGCGTTTGTTTGCGGTCGAAGTACAGGTGATACGAATGGGTCAATAGGACGTCAGCCACGCGAATCGCGCCTCACTAAACTTATCTGAACTCAACACACTTCCTGGATCCGTTCACTCAGTTTCTTTCCCGTCAAAAGAGACCGCCTTGTTACGACTTTTTCAACAGCGCGAGAAACCCATAGCTCCCAAGGAAACGAGTACCGGTTGCTACCAATTCGCCAACGGATAGGCAACCCCAGAGCACGTCGGAAACCACGCCTCAGCCAGGCATGCTTCCGGGTCGCCTTGCGAATCTGGTTGTTGAGCAGAAAATATTCCAGGCTGCGCCGCAGCCGGTATAGTTCCCGGCCTTGGAGCCAGGGAAGGACGTTATGGCCCAACGCCAGGCTCTCCCATTCCTCCAAAGTTTCGGGCTCGCGGACACCGAGATCCTTCAGCTGAGGCCAGATCGGAATTCCCGGATACGGCGTAAACACGTTGGGAGAAAAGCTTACATTCCAATACTCCCGCGCAATGTCGCTCATGATGCGGAAGGTCTGCTGACGATCTGCCTCCGTCTCTCCGGGATAGCCGAGAATAATGTTGAAGGTCACATGAATTCCGGCCAACTCCGCTTTCCGCGCGGTTTCAACCATCTGTTCGACGCGCTGGTGATGCTTATTCATCAGCTTGAGAACGTCTTGCGAGGCTGACTCGGTGCCAAAACCCATGTGGGTTACGCCGCTCTCGCCAAGAAGCCGGACATCGTCGTCGCTCATCTTCCATATGAAATCGGTGGAAGCCTGGAAGTCCCAGCGGAAATGAACGCCACTGGAAACAATTCCCCGGGCAATGGACAACGCGCGTTTGATATCCACCAGGAAGTTGGAATCGAGGAGCGCCACTTGTTCAATTCTGTAGCGGCTGACGAGGTCAACCAGTTCATCGACAACGCGGTCCGCGCGATAGGCGTTGAAGCGGCGCTTATAAAAAATCATGTCGGTGCAGTAGTTGCAAGCATAAGGACAACCCAAGCTACTGGCGTAGCCAAGCTGGCGGGTCCCCGCAGCCGCGGCATAAGCGTCAAAGTTACCCAGGTGATAAGCAGGCGCCGGCAGATCGTTGATGTTAGCCACCGGCCGATCAGGCTCATGATGGATCCCGCTGTCATCCTTAAATGAGAGTCCCTTTACCCCATGCCAGTCTTGCCCATCGACAATTCGCTGTACGAGCTCCAGCAAGGTTAACTCTCCCTGGGCTCGCACGATGGCGTCGACAAAGTCGGGCTTCAACGTTTGCTCAGGAACAAGGCTGGGATGCCAACCTCCGAAAATGATAGGCAAGTCGGGCCGGAGCTTTTTCACCTTCTTCGCAATTCGGACCGCCGCCCCGATCATAGGACCCGTGAGAACCGAAATACCGAGGCACAGGGCCTCCTGGGCCTCTCGGAGAATTTCATTTTCGAAATCGGGCGACGTCAGGTCGTCCACTAATTTGACTTCAAATCCAGCTTGCAGAAGTGGAGAAGCTAGAGCGAGCATGCAAAGAGGCGCGCTTAGAGGGGGACCATCGTACGGCGGGTAAAACAGGACTACTTTCTTTTTCACGAACCCTCGCGTCTCGACCTTCTTGCTTGCCTTCTGCCTAAAGTCCGGGCACTGCGCAAATCCCCGTATTCTCACTCGCCACCAGGGGGCCACCTGTCCCGGTCAAAATCAAATGTTCGCCCCGAACGCGTTCGCCTGTGTAACCTTGAGGTCAACTCTTTGTCACTTCTGGTCACTGATGGCCCTTAGCTGATCAGCCCCCGCTTGTTTACACAACGTTGACAACGATGCGACATTGGCGGCGTTCTGTGCTGGTAGTTTTTGGCTTATGGTGTGTGTTTTGATCAGGTCGTATTTCAAGTCCATGAACGTATCGCTCGACACTATTGCGATGACAAAGCAACAAAGGGTGGAGAGGTAATCGCGTGAAGTCTTCTAAGAAGATCGTGTTTTTTGTTCCCTCATTTTCCAGCATCGAAGCCACAGCGCCGTTGGGCATCTTAGCGATTTCAACCCCCCTCATAAATGCTGGATACGAAGTTAAGATCATCGACTCCACCATCACGCCAAATTACAAGAAGCGGCTTCTGGAGGAAGTGCAGGACGCGCTGTGCCTGGGAATTTCGGTCGTAACCGGCCCGATGATTCGCGACACCGTAGAAGTGGCCAAGGCGGTAAAGAAATGGGATCCGGACTTTCCAGTCATTCTCGGGGGTTGGCATCCATCGCTACTACCGGGCCAGACGCTAGAAGCTCCCTACGTTGACATCATCGTCCGAGCTCAGGGCGAGGACAGCATGCTCGAAGTCGTGCAACGTCTTCAGGACGGGGCTGAACTGGACAAAGTGCTCGGGGTAGGATTTAAGCGCGACGGCAAACTCCATCTCACTCCCGAACGTCCGCTAAAAACTCTCGACAAGATGCCACCTAAAGCCTACCAACTGGCTGACTTCGACGCCTACGAGCGCGTTTGCGGCCGACGATGGACTATGTACGTGTCAAGTCTGGCCTGCCCGTTCAATTGCTCGTACTGCACCAATGCGGGGGTCTACGGCCGGAAGTGGAACGCGCTGCCGGTCGAGCAGGTGGTAGAAGAGACCATCGACCTCAGTCGACGCTATCGACTCGAGCTGCTATGGATGGCAGATGACAACTTTCTGGTTGACCTTCCGCGTGCGCTCCAAATCGCAGAGCAGCTGATTCAAAAAGGCGGAAGTTTCAAATGGAGCGTGCAGGCGACGACGAACCTGACCGCACGTCTCAGCGTTGCAGAATTGACCTTGCTTCGTCGTTCCGGCTTGCACCAGATCTGTCAGGGGATTGAAACCGCCTCCCCCACCGTGATGAAGCTCATGAACAAGGATTTTCAGGTGCTGGAGGACATCTACGAATCCACGGAACGCTGCGTCAAGGCCGGCGTCATTCCATCCTTCAATATCATTTTCGGCTATCCCGGAGAGGGGAATAAAGAACGGCGTGAGACCGTCACCTTCATGATGGATATCTGCCAGAAGTTCCCCGGAGCTGAATTCTGGACCAACATCTTCACACCTTATCCGGGCTCTCCCATCTTCCATCAGGCTGCGGCGCTGGGAATCGACGTGCCCAAGACGCTCGAAGACTGGGTAAATTATTTCCCACGGTACACTGTGCTGCCTTGGCTTAACGGAAAAGAGCATCGGCGCGTGCAGACCATGCGCGACTATCTGCGGATCGCGTTTGATCGCGCTCCGATCGCGGCAAATGGTCCCGGCCGCTTCGCCAAAGCCGTTCAACATCTGACTGCCTATCCTGCGCGCATGCGGCTAAACCACGATTTCTATAGTTTCCCGATCGAACTTTGGCTGAACCGTCAGCTAAAAAACATCATAAAGCTACCCAAGCCCAGTGTCGACGCAAAGACTATGGGCCCAGAGACGGCCTCGAGTTGCACCTAGAGTCAGCAGGCTTAGTCGTTCGATTGCAGCCGAAAAGCTCAATCCTAGCCAATTAAACATCTTCCATGATTGTTCTCTACAACCCGAAAGCAACCAAGCCTCGTAACCGGCGCTTTCCTTTGTCGATCCTGGCCATTGCTGCTGTTCTTGAAGGACGCGAGGAAGTCGCGATCGTAGATGGCAATCTCGATCCTCACCCTACTGAGACTCTGCTCGCACTCTTGCGCAAGCAGCCGGTGGAACTTCTGGCGGTCACCGTGATGCCTGGTCCGCAGACCGTGGGGGCCGTTGCCAGCTGCCGCGAGGTTCGACGCTGGTTTCCGAAAGTGCCCATTGTTTGGGGTGGATATTTTGCGTCGAACTACACACGGGCGGTCCTGAATGCCACGTACGTAGATTTTGCCGTGCGCGGTCAGGGAGAGCAAACTTTCCTGGAGCTACTCGAAGCAATACGGGGAAAGCGGGACTTCAAAAGCATTCTGGGACTGTCCTATAAAGACTCAGACGGCATTCAAAAGAACAATCCAGAACGCCCGATGAGAAAGCTCGATGATTTTCCTTGGTACCCCTATCACCGCATCCCTGCTGAGAAATATGTGCTGCCCACGTTTCTAGGGCGGAGGACCGCCGTGCACCAGGCGAGCATTGGCTGTCCATTTCGCTGCAATTTCTGCGGCGTTGTGACTTTTTCTGGCAGTCGTGAGAAGTTCGAGGGGCCTGCCCGAACGGAACAAATTCTTCGCTACTTGGCGCGTACCTACGGAGTCGATGCGGTCCAGTTCTATGACAACAATTTCTTCCTGCGGGAGGATCATGCGCGAGAACTGGCCGATCGAATCGCTCCCCTTAACCTGCGGTGGTGGTGCGAAGCCAGAACCGACATCATGATGGGATACTCGGACGCGACCTTCGAGTCCATTCGGCGTGCCGGCTGTGCCATGATCTTCTTTGGCGCCGAATCAGGCTCCAACAAAATTCTGAAAGAGATGAAGAAGGATCTTCGCGCAGAAGATACTTTGGCTCTCGCCTCCCGCATCCGTCATTTCGGAATTATTCCGGAATTTTCCATTATTTTCGGGAATCCGCAGGATCCCGAGGGGGACACGCGGGATTGCATCGAGTTTATTCGTAAGCTGAAGCGGCTCAATCCGGATTCCGAAATTGTTGTCGAGCACTATACCCCCGTGCCCCAGCGCACCCAAATGTACGGTGGAGTAGAAGGTGAGTTCAAGTTTCCCGAAACTCCCGATGAGTGGGCGACGGAGCCTTGGCAGCGCTTCGCCACCCAGAAGGACCCGAGAACTCCGTGGCTGAGGCCCAACACCAAGCGATTAATCGATAACTTTGAACTGGTAGTGTCGTCTCGCTGGCCCACGGTGCAGGATGTCCGACTCCCAGGCTGGGGACGATTAGCCCTAAAGACTCTCAGTAGCTGGAGATATCGGCTGGGAATTTATTCCGCTCCGATGGAACTGAAGTGGACTCAGCGCATGATTGCATTGCGAAAGCCAAAAGCGGAGAGCTTGTGAGCAGCCTGGCAACCCCGAAGCAGCAATCGCCTCCGACCAGCGATGGTGCGAATCTATCTTTTCTACCTCCGTCCGAGGCCGCATTCGTTTCAGTCGAGGAGGGCTATGAACGTTGGGCCCGAACATACGACGAGACTCCTAACCCGCTGTTGGCGCTCGAAGAACGTCATCTCACGAGCATTCTTCCGGATGTAGCCGGAAGCAATGTTCTTGACCTGGGATGCGGCACAGGAAGGTGGCTCGCCCGTCTTTTGGCACGAGGCGCGAGCTCGGTAGTTGGAATCGATCGCTCGGCCGCCATGCTCAGCATTGCCCGAGAAAAGGCCGGTATCGGTGACCGCCTCGTGCTCGCCGATGGTTTGCACCTTCCCTTTCGAGCTTCCGCTTTTGATTTTATTCTGTCGTCCTTTGCCCTTAATCACATTAAGGACCTGCAAGCGATCGCACGCGAACTGGCGCGGGCGATGAAATCGGAGGGTCAACTCTTGATGAGTGAAATGCACCCCGAAGCCTGCGCACAAGGTTGGCGGCCAGGTTTCCGTGACCTACAAAGTGCCGTGCACATCGAAACCGTGAACCACTCCGCTGAAAGGGTCATGTCATGTTTCCGATCGAACGGGTTCGCATTCCTCAGGTTGCACGATCTGTGGTTTGCAGAGCCGGAGCGTCCGATCTTTGTCGCCGCGGGAAGGGGCAGCATGTTTGCGACCGCCTCCCGTCTTCCGGCGATTCAGGTTTACGAATTCAGGAAGATAGAGACGGCGAACGAGTTTTGATGCGCGGCAAATGGACCCTAAGAACGCTGTCGGGATTACGTTGATGCTGAATCACTCCCACACACCAAAACGGCCATGACTCCCGTTCTGCCAAATTTTTTCATTGTGGGAGCACCGAAGGCCGGCACTACGTCACTCTATCACTATCTAGGCCAGCACCCGGACGTCTACATGAGTCCCGTCAAAGAGCCTAATTATTTCGCGCAAGAGATCCGACTCGGCAACGTGAGCGCGCAGTGGCAAGATTGGGCCGAGCGAGAATACGACTCCCTGCAGCTCTATCTGCGAGGTCCGATGCAAGAAAGGAAATTCGGTGGCATCGTGTCTCACTGGTCGGACTATTTGAAGTTGTTTGAGAATGTGAATGGCGAGAAAGCCATCGGCGAAGCCAGCGTCTGTTACCTGTGGTCAAAAACAGCCGCTGGAAACATCGCGTCGACCACGCCCAATGCCAAGATCGTGATGGTGCTCAGAGATCCTGTTGACCGTGCATTCTCGCAATACAAACAGGCGATGGCAAACGGGCTCATTCGAAAGTCATTTCGTGAGCAGGTTCGGAAAAGTCTAAATAACAAATCCGACCAATTCGAATTGCTGAACCCATTTCTTGAATTTGGCCTCTACTATGAGCAGGTAAAGCGGTATACAGAACGGTTCTCAGCGGACAATCTGCGAATTTATCTGTACGAGGAATACCAAAAGGCGCCCACGCGGATCACGGCCGACATCTTCCGCTTTCTTACGGTGGACCCCCAATTCTCCCCTGATGTATCTGAGAAACACTTGCAAACCTCCTTGCCTAGGTTTAAGTGGGTCAGCTTCATGCTCAAGAAATACGGCGTTTGGCCTCTGTTAAAAAATATTATGCCCGACGATCTGGTTCCAGTTGTTAAACAATGGGCTTTTAGAGACAAACACACAGTAGAACTCGACCCATCGGATCGGGCTGAGTTGAGTAAATACTACCGTGGGGACATCGTCCGGTTGTCAGATCTTATCAAGCGAGATCTCCACGCATGGTTACAGTAGAGTCTCTTTAATCTCGATCTTTGTATTTGAAGTGCCGTCTTGATGCAAGCGAAAGTGAAACTACGGTCCACCGCTTCGTGGTTGATACGAAGGCATCGTTGGCTTCCGGCGACTATCCCTCCCTGTTGAACCTGCCTCGTCGGCAGTATGGCAAAGTTTGGGACGCCCTGGCCGCCTCGCCGTCGCTGGCCAGGACAGCCGCCTGCGGGCACGAGGACGAACGCAGCCTGTGCAGTTCGGCGGAAATCCCCGTGAAGAACCTGATCGAATTAGCTGATATGAGACCGCAAGACGATGTTTTGGAGTTCGGTTGTGGTGTAGCGCGGATCGGGTTGGAGTTGGCGCCTCGGTGCCGCACCTGGACCGGAGCCGACGTCTCGGCCAACATGCTGGCCACTGCGGAGAAACGTTTGCAAGCAATGAATAATACCCGACTCGTAAAACTGGAGAGAATTGGACTGGATCAATTGGAAAGCAACTCTTTCGATCTCGCTTATTCGACCAACATGCTGGCCCATTTAGACGAAATGGACCGATGGCGTTATGTAAAAGATGCCTTCCGTGTGCTTCGTCCCGGAGGACGCCTGTGCATTGACAATGTTGATATCGAGTCGGAGGAAGGTTGGGGAGCGTTTTCGCGCGACGCCGAATCGTGGCGGGAAGCAGAACGTCCTCCGTACTTCCCAACACCGTCCACCGCTGCGGAACTCACCACGTACGCGTTGCGCGCAGGTTTCGGGCAAGTGCAGGCGCACACAAGGACGCCGCTAGTTATTCTAACTGCCGTCAAGCCAACCTCTGAGCGGAGCCCTTCCTACACTTCCCAGTGATTCTGAATCCATGATGCTAAAGACACGACTGCTTGCGTTGTTCATCTTTTTTTCTGTTGCGGCATGTCTTTCGCAATCCCTCGGTGATCTTTCGTCTCAAGGAATTCCGTCTCAGGGCAGAGTGGCGGATTGCTCCGATCCGTCGCAGGCAGGCAGCGTCGCTTGTAGTGCTGTACAAGCGCAAAGATCCGGCGGCGGCCAGGGACAAAACTATCCCTCTCCTTTGCTGCTCCCGCCGGAGTTGAAATCTTCCGGAGGTTTCTTGACAGACCAGAACATTCTCGGTCCTCCTCCGCTCAATCCTTCGCAGATTGCGCAGCCGAAGATCCCTCTCCGGCCGGAGACTGAGTTCCAGCAGATGGTGGCCGACTCCGCTGGCCGGATATTGCCGTTGTTCGGGCAGTCGTTGTTTGTCCAGCCCCCAAGCACATTTTCTCCCATCGACCGGCTGCAGGTGCCCAGCGACTACATCATCGGCCCAGGCGATGAGCTACAGATCAGGATTTGGGGGCAAGTGGGGGCCGACCTCCGGGTAATCGTCGACCGTTCCGGCCAGATCTACGTGCCACAAGTCGGACAAATATCCGTCGCTGGTGTCCACTATGGCGAGCTTGAACCATCCTTGAAACGCGACATTTCAAAGGTATTCAGGAACTTCAACATCACGGCGAGTCTTGGTCGGCTTCGTTCCATTCAGGTACTTGTTGTCGGAAATGCCCGCTACCCCGGCACATACACCATCAGTTCGCTGAGCACGCTGGTCAATGCGATCTTCGCCTCTGGCGGCCCGGCCCCCCAAGGGTCGCTGCGGCACATCCAGGTCCGGCGCGATGGCGTTACCATTACGGATTTCGATTTCTACGATCTGCTAATCAAGGGCGATAAGACAAAGGATATTCGTCTTCAGCCGGGCGACGTTCTCTACATTGCTCACGTTGGTCCCCTGGTTGCTATCTCAGGTTCCGTGAATACGCCGGCCATCTACGAGATGAAGGAGAACTCCTCCCTGAGCGATTTGATTGAAATTGCCGCGGACTTGAGCACCGTTGCCGACACCAGCAAGATCACGATTGAGCGTTTCGCGGACCACCAATCGCGCAAAACACTGGAGTTTCCCTACGACGAGCAATCTCGCACTCTCCCTCTCGAGGATGGCGACATTGTGCGCGTATTTTCGATTGTTCCCCGCTTTCAGGACACGGTGACCCTGCGAGGCAACGTCTCCAATCCCGGTCGTTATCCCTGGAAGCCAGGCATGCGCGTCCGCGACCTGATTCCCGACGCGCAGGCGTTGTTGACCCGTCGCTACTGGCGGGATCGGGCCGCAATCGTCAGTGGGCGCGCAACCGAGTACCCGGTTCGCAACGAGCACCCACAAAACAACCGTTCCGGTTCGAATCAACAACCGACTAACGGCAACAACGGCACTAAGGGCACCGCAACACCTGACGTTCAAGACTCAGCGGGGAACTACAGTTTTCCGGATGATTCGGTCGATGCCCTCGGTTCTTCGGACGTGACGGGTGCCCTCGCCGCGCAAGATGCGCAAGCCCCGTCTGGGAGCGCGTCGTTGAAGCCCGGGGACAATTTCTCCAACCTAGGCATAGTCAGAAGTGTCGCGGACGACGTGCGGCGCTATTCTCCCGAAATCAACTGGGACTACGCGATTATCCAGCGGGTCAATCCCGAAGATCTTTCCTCGAAACTCATTTGGATGAGCCCACGGAAGGCAATCCTTGAACGCGACGAAGCAAGCAACCTCGAACTACAGCCGGGCGATATCGTTACGATCTTCTCGCAGCGAGATATCAGCGTGCCGCAGGTGAATCGCTCTCAGTACGTGATCGTTGAGGGCGAGGTGATGCGCCCTGGCGTATACAGACTCGAAACGAATGAAACCCTGCGCTCTGTTTTGCAACGCGCGGGCGGTCTGACTCCCGACGCCTATATCTACGGATCGCAATTGACACGCGAATCGGCGCGCATACAAGAACAAAAGAGCTTGGACGAACTAGTCCGCACCATGGAGGTACAAATCCGGCAGTCGGCTGTATCGGTGGCAGCTTCCACCCGGTCCGGAGAATTGCCGCAAATGCTGGCGGCGCAGGAAGCGATTATCGGACAACTACATAACGCCCGCGCCAGCGGACGCGTTGCTCTGCCTGTCAAGCCCAGGGATAAGAGCCTCAACAATTTTCCGAACATGGCGATGGAAGACAACGACCGGCTAACCATCCCGCACAATCCTTCAACCGTAGCCGTGGTTGGCAATGTTTATAATCCCGGCTCGTTCATTTTTGACCCCCACAACACCGCGGGGGCGTATCTCGAAATGGCCGGCAAAGGAAAGCCAGCCTCCGACCTGCGCCACGCCTTTGTGTTGCGCGCGAACGGGGTCGTGGTCGCCGCCAATAATGTTAACGGGCTTTTCGCGGGTACCAAATTCGATCGCCTCCGGCTTTACCCCGGGGATCAGGTCGTTGTGCCTTATAAGCTCCCGACCGGATCCTTCGTCCGCGGGCTGCGCGACTGGAGCCAGATTGCTTCGCAACTAGCCGTAACCGGCGTCGTCCTCTCGACGGTACTTCCGTAAGTGAACGACGTCCGCGGCTGAAGACTATGCCATGATCTACGCCGACCAGAGATGGATTGGAAACCACGGCATCGGACGTTTCACGCGGCATGTGCTTGCTGGTCTCGACTGTCGTCCGATTCCGCTGGCATCTGATCCGGCCGCGCCGCTGGATGCCTGGCGGCTCGCGTGCGCACTCGGCGGCTTGACTCGCAACGATCTGTTCTTTTCGCCGGGCTACAACTCCCCCCTCTTCTGTGCGGCACCTTTCGTCTTCACAATCCACGACCTTAGCCATATCTACTGCCCCGAGAACAGCAGTCCCCTAATTCGTCTGTACTACGGAACAGTTTTGAAGCAAGCCTGTTATCGCGCCGTCAGTATCCTTACTGTCTCCGAATTTACACGCATGCAGATTATCGACTGGTCTGGAGTGTCTCCCGAAAAAGTCTTCAACGTCCGGTGCGGAGTGGACCCTGAGTATCAACCCGGTGATAGCTCCTGCGGACCATCACCCCCTTATCTTTTATGCGTAAGCAACCGCAAGCGGCATAAGAACGAGTTCCGTGTGGTGGAGGCTTTTGCCAGGGCTGGTCTCGGTGCCGGGATGCGTCTCGTCTTTACCGGCGAGCCCACGGCCGATCTTGCGGATTACATAGCAAGGTGCCGAGTGAGCACTCGTGTGGATTTCGTGGGTGTGGTTCCGGAACAAGAACTCCCATCTCTCTACCGGGGTGCCGAGGCGCTGATATTCCCTTCCCTTTACGAGGGTTTTGGCCTCCCGATAGTAGAAGCGATGGCCTGCGGCACGCCTGTCGTAACCGCAAACACCACCGCTTTGCCAGAGGTTGCCGGAGATGCTGCCCTTCTCGTGGACCCAACTTCGGTAGCACAGATTGCCGCAGCCATCGAGCAGATTGTAAGCGACACGTCCCTGCGCTGGCAGCTTCGAGAAAAGGGCTTGGCGCGGGCCGCTCAGTTTTCATGGGCCAGCACGGCGGCCAGGGTGCACGAACTCCTTGCCAGGGATGCGATTCAGACAGATGTGAAAGGATACTGCGATGCGCTTCCGTGACTTGGTGATTCGCAACAACGCATCTCCATACGGGATGACGGCGGCCGCGCTCCTTCTCTTTCTTGTTGCGTTTTTATTTCCTCCTGCCCTCTACTCCAGCTACATACAAGAGCCCGATTTAATGTTTCTTGATCCCGCATCTCTTGTGTTCTTTCTCATGTGTACCCTGGGGTTTCTCCTGGGGCTGATACTGGTTGACTTCATCTTTCCTGTGCATGGTTTTAGGTACGAAAGGTGGAAAACCCGTGTTTCGCCGGTGTGGTTCATCCTCTTGCCACTTATTGCTGGCACGACGCTCGCCGTTGTTTCAACCGTTCTTCTACTTCGCAATAACGATTACCTTCTACAACTTGTTCTGGCTGCGGAGGGGGAGCAGATCAAATCTGTGGGGGGAATCGACCTGGAGGGTACGATTGTTCAGTCAACTCCTGCGCTCATGGGAATTGTATGGTGGGCCATATGGCGCAAGGATCAGCTTCATATGCGTGGGTGGCCGAGGTTCGCGGTTCAGTCATCGATCATTCTTGCCACTCTTGCGATGCTGGCATCGTCGACGCTAAGTTTGTCACGCGGTGACGTGATGCCGATGTTCGCCGGAATTGTCATCCTCCTGCTGCTGCGCAGGCTTATAGATGGAACACTTAGGCCCCTATCTATTTTGAAATTCGCTGCGTTTTTCGCCGGAGCCATTGGAGCCTTGTTCGTCTCATTTTCGATGCTACGAGGGTCAGCAGGACCAGATGCTCTAATCGGCGATATCCTGGGCTACACAATTGCCGCTTACAATCGCTTGGCCGCAGTTCTGGATGGCAGACTGCGCTATCCCTTTTCCGGAAAGGGCCTTTACCTCTCTGGGTTTGTGGCTTTCAATAACACCTTCAACAAGATTTTTCATGTAAATCAACTGTTTTCCTGGCCCGACTTCGATACAGTTTGGCGTTCTGAATTTAGCGCGGTGTCTTCGGCGGGCTTGAACGCGCGGCTGATTTGGTCGGGGACATTCGGCTATGCCTTTTCAGATTTGAAATGGGCGTCCCCGCTCTTGCTGGTCATCTATGGGTTGATCACCGGATGGGCTTGGCGCTTACTAAAACTAGGAAAGACTGCTGGAATTGTGCTTTACCCTTGGTGCGCGTTTTGCGTTCTGTTTTGGTTTGGAACAAATTATCTACTAGATCCTAGGGCGATTGTTCTGTTGCTCGTGGCAACTGCCCTCAGTCTCTACGAGCTGTTATTCGTATCCGCCTCCGTGGAGATTGTGAAGCAATGAGGAAGGTTTCAACGGTCGCGGTCGCAAGGCTATTTCAAGCAAATCCTCTTGCGATCTCATTATTGCTGATTGCGAATCGCGCGTGGAGGGGGATTGCCAGCTCGGCCATGGCCTATTCCCTCAAGGCGCCCGGCCTGTATGTTGGACCGGGCTGCCGGGTCATTGGCGGACGTCATATTTTCTTCGGCCGGGGCATCTTTGCAAATCGTAACCTCTGGCTGGAGGCTGTCACATCTTACCAATCGCAGCATTTCTCTCCAGCAATCACAATTGGCGATGGCGTTAGTTTCTCCGATGACGTGCATATCTCGTCGATAGAAAGCGTTGTGATCGGCAGTGGTGTCATGATGGGCAGCAAGATATTCATATCCGACCACAGTCATGGAGCTTATAAAGGAGATCTGCAGAGCCGGCCCGAGGAACCGCCCTCACACCGGGTATTGGGCGGGGGCGGACCGATTACGATCGGAAATAATGTGTGGATTGGCGACAATTCGGTCATTCTTGGTCCCGCTTCGATTGGCAGCGGCGCGATCGTCGGCGCGAATTCGGTCGTGCGAGGCATCGTCCCATCCAACTCCATCGTAGCCGGTTCACCGGCAAGGCTTATCAAAGTATTCAATTCACGAACAGGTTTCTGGGACAGGGCGTGAGGCAGAGCCGTAAGCTTTTCTCTGTTTGCATTCCCGCCTACAATCGGGCTCGTTACCTTGCCGCTCTTTTGGACTCGATTTGTGCACAGGAGTTCCGCGACTTCGAGATCGTCATCTGCGAAGACATGTCTCCCGAGCGTAGCCAGATAGCGTCCATCGTGAGTGCGTATCAGTCACGTTATCCACAAATGCTACGTTACTTTGAGAATGATGAGAACTTGGGTTACGACAGAAACATCCGTAACCTAGTAGAAAAGGCGTCGGGGGAGTTCTGCTTCTTCATGGGTAATGACGACATTATGTGCGAAGGCGCTCTGGAAGCCGCAGCCAGCGTGATTCGCCGCTATCCACATGTTGGGCTCGTGCTGAAAGCCTATGCGTGGTTTAACGAAACCCCGGAGAACGTGAACCAGGAAATTCGCTGGTTCAACGAAGAAAAGGAATTCGCAGCTGGGAGATCTGCAATACGCTTCGCATTTCGGCGGTCGGGCGTGCTTTCCGGATACATCGTTCATCGTGATACCGCAAACGAGTCCGGGACTAGTAAATTTGATAGCACGCTATTTTACCAAATGCACCTAACTGCAAATGTTCTAATTGGTAAAACGGCTGTGTGTACCCCAAAAGTCTTGATATTATGCCGTGAAAACGAGCCTCCAGATTTTGGACATAGCGCCAAAGAACAGGGGAAATACGTTCCCGGAAGATACACGCCGCAAGCACGCCTCAATATGGTCGGCGGGGCACTGTCGATTATTCGCGATTTGAAAGAGACCCGGGGAATCGATGTGGTGGAGGATGTAGTCCACGATTATGCCAATTACTTCTATCCCTACATCAAAGACCAGCTGACTTTGCCATTGGCAGATTATTACAGGCTGTATCGTGGATACGGGCGTATGGGCTTTGCAAAGTATCCACTCTTTCACTTTTACTTTGTGTTGGGTTATTTGCTCGGCGAGAGGAGATTCGATGCTTTGACTGCCGTTGTCCGAAAGCTGTTGGGGCACAGTCCCCAATTCAGAAAGCTGTAGTCATTCAACAGACCTCTCCCTGGTGACCTGAGGGGTTGAAGCGCTCTCTGAACAATCCCTCCGTACGGAATATGAGCAGGCCAGCTCCCATCGCGGACAGCAATCCGGCAGCGGCAAAGACGAAAGGCCGGATTACGATGCCACACCACGAGGCGGCAGCGGTCGCCAGCAATGGGGAAGTCCAGAGCAGCGGAGAAAGCACCCCGGACACCACAAAATCGCGTCTGGAGAAGTTGATGACTGGGTTTGTGCGTGGCATCGAGTACCAGAGGTGTGAGGCAACGCTGACGATCGATCCAAACAAAGTTCCAAGTGCAACGCCGATACCCCCGAAGACTGAGCCGAGCACCATGCTCGCAACGAAGTTGCTGGCCCCTTCCGATAGGGGGCTGACCTTGATGTAGTTCTGTTGACCGGCAGCGACAATGATCACGGAATACGGCGCGCCGATGAGGCGGATGATATTGGCAACAATCAGGATCGCCAGCAGTGGCGCCCCGCTCGCGACATAGCGCTGGCCGATCCAGAGATGAATGAGCGGCCCGACGTAGATGAACATTGGTATTCCAGTCAGAACCAGCAGAAGCACGTTAAGGCGGGTGGAGGTGATGACCAGTCTGCCCATCGCCTCTGCTTTCTCGCGGGCGTGGAGTGTAGCGGCGTGCGGCATGATCACGTTGATGATCGCGAAGAGCAGGCCGGAGAGGAGAGTGATCATGCTGGCAGCGACCGAGTAGGGTGTCACCACGGCGAACTCAAAATGGCCCACCAGCACCAGATCGAAGCCGGTGACCAGCAGCATCGACACCGACATGACGGTAAGCCCGAAGCAATAGCCGGAGAGTTCACGGGCGGTGGAGCGCCGGACCAGGGATAGCTGGAAGCGAACATCCGGAGCGATGCGGCGAAGGGCAAGATATTGCGCAAGGCACGAGAGTAGGTTCGCCGCGGCGATGATTGCTGCCATGGCGACCAGCGAGCGGCCGGCGAGAGCAGCGGCAATCACTCCAAGGGCGGAAAACAGGCGAGCGCCGCCAACCGTGAGCGCGGGAATTTCATAGCGCTCCATTCCGACAAAGACGCCGTTACAGGCGGATGCGGGCAACTCGACAGCAATCGAAAAGCCTACCAGCAGGAGCGCCAACCGCATCTGCGGAATGAGCGGGCTCGGCACACTAGGGAAAATGGCCGGCGCAGCCAGGGTTGCTGCCGCTAGACAGATCAGAGAAACCAATGCCGAACAGCAGAGTCCTACGAAGGCAGTGCTGAAGACTGAATCGCGCTGCTCAACGTTCTGCTTCTCATTGGCATACGCCACATATCGGCCGATGGCGGTTTGCAGGCCGAAATTGAGGTAGCCGACGTAGGCGGCGGTTTGCAACACCAGTACCCAGACGGCGTAGGATGCCGGTGTCATACGGCGGACCAGGACTGGCGGCAGGAGCAAAGCAACTGTGGCGGCCGCGCTTCCACGTCCTAGGTTCGCAACTGCGTTCTTGACCAACCGCCAGTGAATCTGCATGGGTTCTATCTTCGAAGCAATAACAAATCTTGCAGTCGCAAAGAGCGACCGCTTCACGCAGGTGACTTGGTCGGCGTCGCGGCAGGTCTACGGCAAGCATAGATCAAGCCTGCGGCTACACCCAGCACCTGCGCCCAGGCCCGCGCAGCGAGCAGCGCTGGAGAGAGCAGTCCGACGATGGGGTCTTTCGGGATCGCCCGCAGAGCGAATGGCAGCGTACTGATGAGAGAGATAGCCACCACAAGCACCGATGCAGGCACTGCCGGCCGCGCCACGAGATCGACCGCCACGGCAAGTGGCAGCGCGGGCGCGAACAGAAGCTGGAGTTTCATAAGCTGCGGCGTGTGGCTGTCCTTCACGGCTTTGCTGGGATTCTTGCGTACAGCGAGCACGCGCCAGAATGCGAATTTGTATTTCTTCTTCAGGTATCGCCAGAGCGTATCGGGGTGCGTGTGGTAGACGATGGCTGCAGGCGCGAACTTCATTTTCCAGCCGCGTGCCGACATGCGGTAGGAGAGTTCGATGTCCTCGGCGGATGCCACCGGAAAAGAGATGTCGTAACCCGACATCTCCATGAAGCAGTCGCGGCGAAACGCGGCGGAGTAAGTGTCGACAAAGTCGATGCGCGGAAGACCTGCCATCAAGCGGTAACGGTCCTCGTACTCGATCTGCGCGAATCGAGCAGCGAGACGCTCCTGGTGTGTGCCGTAGACTCCCCGCACTCCGACGACGCCCGGATCTGCGAAGGGCTCGAGCATCGCGTCCAACCAGTCCAGCATCGGCACGCAGTCGTCATCGGTGAAGAGTATTATCTTTCCCCGGGCTTCCCGGGCACCGCGATTGCGTGCTGCCGCCGGCCCGGCGTTCGCTTGGGTAATAAGGCGAATGCCAGAATACCGTTCGACCACGTCAGCAGTGTTATCGGTTGAACCGTCGTTGACGACTAGAATCTCGGCATCCCGCCCAGCCAGCTGCTGCAGAAGCGCATCTAGGCAGCTCCCAATGCGGGAGGCACCATTAAACGTCGGAATGATGATTGACACTGACTGAGCTTCGATGGGACACCCCACATACAGACTTCTACGATCGAAACAGTCCCTTGAAAGGTACACGCGGGGGACGTCACCGCTGAGACTTCCCGCGAAGCAAGTCTCGGTTCTTTCTCCACACTCGTAACTGCGCACATGAGACTAGCCACTGCTTTGAGGACTCGTGGCCGCTGTTATGCGATCGCGTCCTGGTCTATGCTGGAACGCTTCGGTCGTCTCGTGCCGGCTGCCGCGTAGCAGATACTTCAACAGGGTGATGAAGCCCTTGAGATTGCGCTGCAGTTCGCGACGATCCCTCAACGACTGCTTCAGCTTGTAAACCAGATAGGAAGGACTGAGGTAGAAGCTCCGCCGCGCTCGGTCGCAGAAGCTGACCAACTCCTCGTGCGTAATGTTTGGCAGGGTGACGACGCTGTTATGGAGGCCGTCTTTTGTCAACCACCCGCCCCAGTCCTCGATCTGAATGTAGTTTCGCTCCTTGGCCTCCCGATACGCGGTTGTACCGGGATAGACCATGATGGGGAAGAACTGGGCCGTATCGGGCCGCAGCGCCTTGGCGAGGTTCAGTGTCTTTTCCATGCTGGCCGGCGTCTCGTTGAGATTACCGACCATAAAGCAACCGTGCACCATGATGCCCGCATCTTGGCAGCGCCGGACAAATCGATGCGCCTCTTCGTGATACTTGGCGTCGCGACGGTCATCGTTGTTCTTCTTCATGCCATGAATGACTTCCACGTCACCGCTTTCGAAGCCCACACAGAACAGGCGGGCACCGGCCCTGTGCAGCGTTAAAAGCAGCTCGCCTTCGGCACCGATGTCAGCGCGGCAGTTCGCATCGAATGGCAGCTTATTGCCGCGGCGGATCAGTTCCTTAGCCAACTCCAGCGTGCGCGGCTTGTTGATGATGAAGGTGTCGTCCTCCAACATGATGGCTTTGATTTCGGGCATTTCGCGGGCAACAAATTCAAATTCGTCGGTCACGTTCGCAACCGATCGGTAGCGCATTTTGTGCCCGCTGAAGGTCTGCGGATACACACAAAACGAACAATGATAGGGGCATCCGCGGCTGGTATCGAAAACCACCAGAGGCCATAGCGAATGACCATAGAAGTAGTCAGGCGTATGTAGAAAGCGCTTGTAGACCTCGGAAACAAAAGGCAGCTCATCGAGATTCTGGATAGCTTCGCGCGGTGGGTTCGTGACAATCTCTCCTGTCGTCGCGCGGCGCCATACCAGGCCCTCGACGGCGGAAAGATCGGCACCGCAGGCTCTTGCTTCCAGCCAATCGCGCACCGTGTATTCGTATTCTCTTACGGCAACGGCTTCCAAGGTGGCCGACATGGTGAGCGTCTCTTTTGGTAGGGATGACACGTGGCGTCCGACCAAGAGCACGTGAATCGTCGGTTTGGCGGCGACCAGAGACTCGATGACGCTGACATCATTCAGAATGCTGGGCGTGGAGGTATCGCAAATGACAGCCTCGATGTTCTTGGCTGCGATTCGGTCGATGACACCCTGCACCGAGAGGCCAGCGGCAGGGGCATCGACCAAGTCCACCTTGTGCCCACTCTTGATCGCAACTCCAGCTGCGTGCGCCAGCCACTTGGGGTAATACAGGGTTCCGCTCTTGGTAACTCCAGGACTGCGCTGCTCGCGGGAAAAACGGGCGTGAAAGGGGGGGTTCAAAAACAAGACACGCATCGCACAATAGCCTCACCGGAATACTTGGGATTAAGACATGGAAGCGCAATCCGAAGGATTACTTCGTGACCGGAATACCCTGCCGAAGTCAAGCTGGTTACCCCATATCTGCCTTTTCCTTCCAACGCACCTTGATGGCTTCCAGGCGCTCTCGGTTCTCCGGTAGCCCCGAGGTACTGGCCCACCTTTTCCGCGTCAGGATCCAGAACACAGACATGGGAAATGCCAGAATTGTCACCCCAATCACAATCAAGAGCCGGTGCGGGGACGACTTTTTATCCGGCGGGACAGCAGCATCCACCACCTGGATAATGGATCCCTCCCGCGCCTCGTCGAGTTTGGCGATTTCGAATTGCTTTGCAAGCAGCTCGAATACCGTTTCCTGGTACTTGAGATCCCGATACCGGCGGAGGTATTCCATCCCCGACTGTGTCACTCTTCCCTTGGAGAGATTGATGTCCGAGCCGGCATCCTGCTGCGATCCCGCCAGTCGGTCGAGCTGCGAGCGGAGCGCAGCCAGTTCCTGCTTGGCGAGGATGAGACCAGGGTTTTCGTCGGTAGCGAAAGATCGCATGCCCTCAATCTGTACTTGCTTAGCCACGACCTGGGCACGCAAGATGGCGGCCGACTCGATCAGTGATCGGGCCTGACTGTCAATCTGCAGAACGCCGGTGGATTGTTGAGTCTTTGTCATGGCTTCCTCGGCCTGGGTCAAGGCCTCCCTAGCCTGCTGCACTTGCTGATCAAAGAAGAGCCGCCGACGCGCGGCCTCGGTGATTGCCAGCGAGGCGGAAAGTTTTCGGAATTCCTCAACGTAAGCATTGGCCAGCTCAGCAGCCCGCTTCGGGTTGCGGTCTTCGACCGAGATCCGGATCAGCCCGTCCTTGGGACCGGCAACGGCCGTTGTGCGACGTTCGAACTCCTTTCGTGCGTCCGACATTCGCTTCTCGTGGTATTCCTTCATCAAGCCGAAACGCTGGATCATTGCGTCTTCGACCGTTCGGCTCGTCAGCAGGGCGACGTACATATCGGATGGGTTCCTAACCCCAAGATTGCCACCCGCTAAGGAGGCCAGCGATCCCAGCGATCCGAGGCTTCCGAGTTGACTCAACAACACCGAGCCAAGAGATGAATTCTGCTGAGGAGGGAGCAGCACAATCTTGCCCTCGTAGCGGATTGGCAGCAGAAACGAAACCACGGTCGCCAGCGCCGCCGCACCCAGTACAAAGCGCGCGATGAAGCGCTTGTGGCCGACAAGGAGAACCACAACTTCTAGCAGCGACACCTCAGTTTCGGTACGAGAGGTGCCTGCGTTTCTTTCGGCGGCCATCCCTTCGATCTGAATCTCATCCTGAATCATCGTATCGGCGGCGACCCATATGATTCCGCAGACGTCCACAGGCCTTCATTACAGTTCTCGCCAAGACTTGGGTGAGAAACGCTCTCAGCCAAGGCCGTTTGAGTCACCTGGTCGACGGCGATTACGCTTTCCGCGACATGTGTCCCCAAATCATTCGCATCATCTACCCATGACTCGCACACGGCCTGCCACGATCGTTGCGTTCCAGGCTTGTGCCGGATTCAGGGCCGTTGCCCACCCGCCAGCTCGATACTCGTGACCTTGATCTTATTTTTTTCCAGCGTTCCCAGCACGTGCACCGTTTGCCCCGCAAATGGCTCGGCTTTGTCCGGACTGTCCAAAGCGTAGATCGTCTTCGTGCTTGGGTCGTAAAGGACATACTTAGCGCCGAGTTGTATGCACTTGTTGGTGCATGTCTTCTTGTCGCGCCCCATGCTCTTCATTTCTTCCATCATTTGTTCGTGGCTGCCGTTTTTGGCACAGAGCGAATCCATGATCTCGCCCGAGTATGCCTGAACGTTGGCCGCCTTTGGCGATGCACCCCAGAATGGCGCGGCGAGAAGCAGTCCCCAAAAAAGCGTGAGAATGATGCCTGAGCGTCTTTTCATTTTCTCTATGAGTCTCCTAAGTCTCCGCGGCTGCAGCACAGCCGCACTCAAATAGCTTAAACATCCCCGAATCTCGGATTGTCGCAACAATGTCAACACTCTGTAATTTGCGGTCGCGGCAAGACTCTGATCCCCGGAAGTGACATATTGTTTACGCTCCATTGACATCGGGCCTGCGTCGCTTCTTTAGCGTCTAGCCTCAGAGGGAACATTAATGCCCCGTGTCAATGTCTTGTTCCGTTGTGTATGCGCTATTTTTGGATGTGTCATCGCCTTCTGCGAGCTTGCGCTCAGCCAAGCTTCCAGCGGCAACCAGATAACCGCATCGGATTTGGGTGTTTCTTTCGTGGAAGGTTCTTCGTCCCAAATCATCGTGGAACACGATGGAACGAAATATATTGTGGACCTTAGCACTCACCAGGTCCGATCAGCCGACTTTGCGGACCAACCTGTCGCCGCCGCGTCGACGAAGTCCGTGGCAGAACCCGCTCAGCGGGCAACTGATCCGTCGCGCCCCGCAACTTCCGCCAAGAGCAAGATCTATAAACCCGGCGATGATTTTCTGTTCAATGTCCCCAGCGGCCGGCGAGTCGAACGCCACAGCCTGACCATCAATTTCACTCACCGCTTTCCTTACGAAGCTGCATTCACCGGACCTGGACGCGGGGCAACGCTGCTGGGACTCGACGACTTCGCGATACCCTCGTTCGGTTTGCGTTACGGGGTGACGTCGAAACTTTCCGTCTTCGCCTACCGCTCTCCCAGCATCATCGGACGCCCCATTGAGCTCATGGCGGCCTACAACTTTCTCGACGAAAACGACGGCAATCCTCTGAACGCTGCCGTAAGATTCTCGGTGGATGGGCAGAATAGTTTCTCCACCAATTTCGCGGAGAATTTTGAGCTGATTTTATCGCGGAGTTTGACACGCCACGCGCAGGTGTATGCCGTGCCCACTTTCACGATTCACCAACGGCCCCTGATTTCCAATCCCGGGGCCTCGCTCGCCGACGCCATGCCCAATCAGCCGTGCAGCGCGCCACTGGCGACCGGGATTGCCCCCTGGTTCAACGCGCGCCCCTGCGCTAATACGTTTTCTCTGGCCGCCGCGATCGCAGTCGATATCCGGCCCACCGTCGCGCTTATTGCAGAAGTGACGCCAACGCTCGCGAACGCTAGCGAATTGGCGATTCATCGACCCGAGTACGCCTTCGGCATCCAAAAAAAGATCTGGCGACACGCTTTCACGTTCGGACTATCCAACGGGCCGGGATCGATCGTCTCGCAGCGTGGGGGCACGCGCGCGACTTTCTTGCAGAATTCAACCGCGGATAAACCAGGCGGGTTGTTCGTCGGCTTCGATTTGACACGGCAGTTGTTCTAGAGAGATGGGAAAAGGGAAGATGCCATTGAAATCGGGGGTGTTTTCCAGATCACGAACCGTCGGCGGCTATGTTTTCCTTCGATCGAGGCTGCCTACGTCTAGTCTCAGTCGCCATTATGGAGGGTTCATGAGCAAGATTACTTTGAGCGTAATTGTCTGTCTTGCCGTTTTAGTACTGGCGGCACTGGCCTTCGTCGTGCTGGGTTTCTTTCCCACCCAAGCAAAAGCGGCCCCGCCCAGACTGGAGGGCCGCGTCGCCACCCAAGCGCTCCACGCCTCCATGCAGCGCCACGCTCCCCGCGTGACAAATCCGCTAAAGCCGAGCGACCAGAACCTGATCGACGGCATGAAGATCTACTATGAGAACTGCTCCCTTTGCCATGGCGGCCTCGACCGCAAGCCCGCGCCGTTGGCCAGGAACTTCTATCCGCCTGCTCCTAACCTGATTTCCGATCCGCTGGATCATCCCGAGTGGCACATCTTTTTTGCGGTCCGTACCGGCGTGCGTTACACCGGTATGCCCGCCTGGGAGGGCGTCCTTTCCGAACAGGATATTTGGAAGGTCACTTCGTTTCTTTCCCACATCGAGAAACTGCCACCCGCGGTGCAGCAATACTGGCAGGAGACCTTCAGCGTTACGCCGGCTGGAGAAGACCACGCAGAAAAGGAAGGCCACTAGACGGGCCTGACGATTGGTAGAGTGGGCCTGGCAGCGAAAGTTTACAGCGAGACGCGGCGCTCCCTCGGCGGCATTAAAGATAAGGCAACCCAGTTAGCTCCTTGCCGACCGCCACCAGCAGTACCCATGCCAGAGCGTGGTCGGGAGAATCCACAAATGATATGTCACGCGGGTAAATAAATAGACAATGTACCGACGGTACCTGTACGAAGCGGGCTCCTCGGTTGAAGAGCGATTCGGCATTTTGCTGGCGATCGCGGCATCAACCGGGAGAACTCTCGGAAGCAGCCTGTCAAAAACGACCTTCCGCCTCTCGGCAGCGGTTTCCAGCAAACTAACATGCAGCCAAATGCGGTCCTTGTTCGGCCGTAACCACCCCATCGGAGAAGGACAAGTAGCAGGGGATTCAAACCAGCGCAGTGTGCCAACCGGAAGACGCTCGATCTCCGCTTCGATCGCGTCGGGCAGATCGCAATGGAACCAAGTCCTTGCCAACAGGAAAGCAACTGATTCGAGGCGTCTCAGTTCACCGTCGTGCAGTTCAGTCCAGCTATTCCAAAATTCCTCGTTGCGCGAGTTCCGGTGCAGGAACCAAGCCAATTCGTACACTTGGCCGGTCACGATGCCCGTGCCTCGCAAAAGGTCACGAAGAAGATTGAGCGCCACGTAGCCCAGGCTGTCAATCGGACAGAGAGCTGAAAAGCTGATCTCTTCCAGTCTCCTTTCGACGCGTCTCTGCCAGAAATCGTGCACGCCTTCCGGACCACATCGTGCGGTCGCATAGTCCCAGAAGGAATGGTGCAACTCGATCGCTAATGGCATTTCGGGATCGTAGGCATTTCCGCGCCACTGCCATGCGTTTTTTCGGTGCAGAGGGGGCAGATGTTCGCATATGTCGTCCAATCGGTGTTGCGCGCTGAAGCCGAGAGCCGAGAGCGCGTCGCGAGCACGAAAAACCGTTTCCGGGAGACAGAACAAGTCAATGTCAGACTGAATCCGATGGCGGGGATCTGGCGCATATTCCGGCGCCTTGGTAAAGCCTTTCAACACTAGATGGTCGACGCCCGCCCTTGTCAACGTGTCAGCTATTTCGGTGTAGGTGGTTTTGATCGTCTGAAATCGCTTGGCATTATCAGCAATATTTCGTTCCACCCTCGCGCGTACCCAACTTGGACAATGGTCGTTACAAGCCTGAGCCAAAGGAATTGTTAAGTGCATCTGATCGCCGAAGACAAGGAGCCGCTGCCATTCACGATCATCGAGGGTGTGCAGCAGTTCAGGCTGTGGGCTCCGGAAGTTGAGCGCGGAAACTAACGCGGTGACATAGCGCGGGGTGCTCGGCATTGCTCGCTGTGGTCAGAAATGTGTTATAGCGCTCGACTTCACTGGAGACTCGAGTTGCTTCATGCCACTCAAGAAATTGTAGGACAACAAATCTCAGTACCCCAACGATACTATAGGAGCCAGCCACGAGAATTGTCTTGTAATTGTCAACAGTTTGCCTGTTTCGGAATCTCTGCGTACGGTTTAACGCCCCTGACAAATTTGACTGCAATCAAGTCAGGCGACAGAACCGGTTAGGAAGAGCGAGCCTCTACTCATTCAGCACGATTCGAGCAACTGCATTCAGTCCATAGCCGCGTCCGCAGTCGGTGGCGTAGACCAGGGTACGGCGATCCTCCCAGGCGGGCGAAGTGGCGTTGCAGGCGCCACTGGTCAAACGCTGTTCAGTACCCGTGGAGAAGTCGCGCACAAACAAATGCCATGAGCCGGATTCACGGCGGCTGAAGGCTAGCCGCTTAGAATCGGCCGACACGGCGGGATACCGCACCGCCCCTGCGATTTCATCGAGCGACCTTGCTTCGCCAGTAGCTGCGCGCAGCAAAACGAGGCGCGGGGAAGCAGCACTGCCTAAAACGGCAATGATGTCCCCCTCAGTCGTTACACTGATCTCCAAAACGGCGGGTAGGTTCGGTTCCACGCGGACCCGCTCGGGATCGCTACCGTCTTGCGATCTCCAAATTGCGATGCGCCCCTGATCTTCGCGTATGAACGCAAGCCAGCGTCCATCGTAGGAAAGCGAAGGCTGCTGGCCATCCGTTACATATTCAGAAATGACTTCGGGTCGACCGTTCGGTTCAGAGGCAACGCGGCGTATCTGTGAGCTGCGGTCTACCAATTCGAAATAGATATAGTGAGATCGGGGACTCGCGGCCATGGAGAGGATGTCGCCCGGCACGGACATGGGAATTACGCTGCCCTCCGAGGTCCTGATAGCCCGGTAACCCCTGTCAACCATCTCGATTGAGGCGATCCCGCGACTCGTGGCAACTGGGTTAAAGGACGCGTATCCATCCTTAATGGGAGGAAAGCGCCGGAAAAAGTCTTCATCCCGTTTCTTCAAACTGCGTAGACTGAGTGCCGCAACCATCACAAATACCAGGCCGGCCATCGCCCAAAGAATCTTTCTTGCGCGTGCCACTGCGCTTGCGGGAGCGTTAAACAGCAGGACAACATAGATACCAAGTGTGGCCAGCAAACGCCTTAAGAGAAAAATCCCGTTGCCCGGAACCGGCGCACAGGCGATCACATATAGGAGCACGAGAAGCACCGCCGCGCGCCGTCGGCCCGTCCTGATGAGCGCGTCAGTTGCCACGATGAGGGTGAAGATCAGAACAACGGAATGGTACGAAGCCGGCATGGAAGAAAGTAGCAACAGAAGGGGTAGGAATGCAGACCACTCCCAGACCGTGGTGCGCTCGCTGCTGGCTTGACCGGTCGAGAACAGAAAAGCGAAGAGCAATGTGGTGCCCATAAATGCTTGGGCCAGAGCGTAAACCGATGGCGAATTGAGCAAAGGCGCCGGGTTCAACTCCGGCTCGAAGAGAAATAGCCGATGCCAGAGGGAACCGAACGAACTCCACCGCAAATCGTAAGGACCGAGCATATCCCCTCGGAATGCCCTCGGCAAGACCTCAAGGAGCCAGACACGGTGCACGTCCAGGCCAAAGATCACTGTCGAGAGTGCCGCAACTCCGAGCGCGCCTACGACCAATCCCGAGACCGCACGCCAATCACGCTTGCGCAGAAAAAGAAGGAGAAAAACCGCGGGAAATACTTTGAACCAGGCGGCCGTTGCCAGCAGGGTCCCAGCGGTGAAACGATGGCCTCGGAAGATAGCGAAGAAAGCAAGGCAAATTAACAGCAGGATCACAATGTAATACTGGCCAAGCATGAAGTTGGTGCGCAGAGGAAAGATGCACAAACTGGTGATGAGAAGGATTCGCCGCCAGCAAAGTTGCGTGAGGCGATGCAGGATTAATAGGGCAGCAATTAAGAGCAAGAGATTAAGTAGGATCCACACACGCTTGGCCGGGAGGGCTGCCAGCGAGGAAAGGGGCAACATTGGGGCGGCACACAGAGGAGGGTGCGGAGCAAAACCGACAAGCGGCTGCGGAATTTTGTGGTGGTCTTTTTGCCGTTGAAACCAGATCCACTCGTAGGCACGGTCTGCTGGAATGTGCTGGGAACGAAGTAAAGCCATCAGATAATAATTGGGAAAGTCGGTATTCAGAGTGCGCCAGGCGGGAACGAGAGCACGCCCGACAAACAGATCGAGCAAGAGGAGGAAAAGGATCCACTCAACGGTTGGCTGCATCTGCCTGATTGTTCGGTTGAGTGCCATTTCGCTCACGTTGAATTTCAGATCTCCATGCAAGAGGCATACCACTCATTCGGGCGAAATTTAGAGGTTGGATTGTAGTCCCGACGTCCTTATTCGTTTGTGACATCAGAGCAGAGGCTCAGGTTTCCCAGGATCACTTCAGACGAGCCGGCAACTCCTCCATGAGCGGGTGGTGCAGGGATTGCCCAATCGCGGATGTGTGACCGTCTTCGCGCCGCTCGCAGGATACGCCTGGGGTCTGATCATTTCAAACGGATCACATGGAGTGGGATGTTGAGTGGGAATGTCCGCATTTCGACACTGTCGGTCATAGTGGCGATTGCTTGGACAGTTGGTGTCCTGCCGCCATTCTTAAGACTGAACGAGTTACGCACTCTGGCCATGCATCGGCTTTGGCATAGGCCGTGCTGAAGTGATCAAAGTACTTCGGGGAACGATAGGCGGGTGTCATAACAATGACCTAGGGGGCTGGGATTCGCAAAGCACGAACAGGAGGAACGTGGAGCGGTCCCACAATCACACGGGCACGCTGAATCTGAACCAGGAAAGTCGTACTGGTCGGCACGATTCGTCACGTCTGCGATTGGATGGCTGGCAACCGAACGAACGGCCAACGAGCCGATGGATAGCAAACATGATCTCGCAAAACAAAACTCTCATGAAGGGCGAAGCCAGCATCGAGGGAACCCCCCAGAGCTGTGGATATCTAGCCGACAGGAAATCCGCAACGGCGTCGCGTTCTTCTTTTTCCGGGCCTCTTGCTCAGGCTTTGGACATCGGTCGGACGGTCGCGCCCCCTAATGCCATGGCTTCCATTACAGCCGAGACACGGAGGCGTAAGGAAGTCAGGATGCAGGCCATTCATAAGCAAGACGCCAGACTCCTTATTGCGTCGAGAAATGCGAGCACCTCGGACGTATTGGTGTACGGGGACGTGACGATTACTTTCTCCGCGATGGAAGTCCATCGCCGCGGGCAGCTAGTCGCTCTCACATGCAAGGAGTTCAGGACTTTGGTGTACCTCCTCAAGAATGCACGAAGAGTGATCTCACGGGATGAACTTCTTAACGAAGTGTGGGGATACGAGTCTTATCCGTGCACGCGCACGGTCGACAACCACATTCTGCGGCTGCGCAAGAAACTGGAGCCAGAACCCGACCGTCCAAAACACCTTCGAACGGTGCGTGGGATGGGTTACAAGTTCTTGCCGTAGGTAGCCGCATGCAACAACTTACTTCGGGGTAACGGATCCCTGTATTAGGGTCGGATTGTCGAATTATCCCACCCGGAATCGGGAACTATCCTGCCCGAAATCGGGGCCTTGGTCGTCCGAATGCGATCCTCGATCGTGCGAGCCGGCCAGGTCACAAGGCGCGGTTCGTAGCTTCCATCGTTCCTGCAAGGAGAGCCGTCCAGACCAAGGAGTAAGAGGTGATTTCGCGGGTCTACTACTACAACGTCCTGTTACGCGCCCTTGTTTACGTACTCCCCTTGTTCGCTTTCGGGATGGCGGCATATATCCGATTTGGCAAGGTGTGGCTCCAAGATATTACCAGTGCAGTCCCACTGCATTACCTGATCCTCCTGGCGTTCACTGAGTTTGTTTGGGTTGTCGCCTCCAGTTACTACAAGGCTTCGTCAATTGCGGATCTATTCTGGGAGTACACCGGAATGCGGGCTGCGTTTCTCGCCTGCTTTGTTACTTTGCTTTTGCAAACCACGTTGCTTGTTTTCGCCAAGCAATTGATTATTTCTCGGATGTTCGTCCTTCTCAGCAATGTGATTTTGTTTCTTGGCGTTGTGGCAGCCAGAAACTTCTTCCGACTCACCTCGGCATCACCGGCTTGGCCCCGTAAGCGTGAAAAGATACTGATAATCGGAACCGACCAGTATGCGCGAAGAAGCGTTAAACTCCTACGCCGCATCCCGTTTTTGGCCTGCGAAATTCAAGCTTACCTGCAACTGCCAGGGCAACCGGTGCTGGTTCAGGATGCACCGGTGATTCGTTCCACAGAGCCGCTACATCTTGAGAGGCTGAGTTTTGACGAGGTTGTGGTTGCTATACCTGCAAAGCAGTACCTGCAGGTTTCCTCAGTTCTCGAGAGCCTGCAAAATCTCGGGAGGCCCGTCCGAGCCATCTTAGACCTCGGGCCGCGGCTCTCGGTTCGCGAGAGGCTGTTTCAGGTTGGGCGGTTGCAGATGATGAATCTAGCCATTTCTCCGGTTGAAAGCTTTGCTTATACCGTGCTGAAAAGGACTTTCGACCTGGTTTTCGCAGTGCTATGCCTGGTGATTCTGAGCCCTGTGTTTCTGACGATTGCATTGCTCGTCAAGCTGAGTTCTCCTTCGGGCCCGATCTTATTCCGGCAGGAACGAGTTGGCCGCCATGGAAGGCACTTTAGCCTGCTGAAGTTCCGTACAATGCATTGCAGCCCCCCCGCCGAGAGCGACACGACTTGGACATCCAAGCATGATCCCCGGCGCACCGCGATTGGCGCCATACTGCGTAAGTTTAGTCTCGATGAGCTGCCCCAGCTTCTTAATGTTATTCGCGGAGAGATGAGTCTGGTGGGACCGCGTCCGGAACGGCCATTTTTTGTCGCGAAGTTTCGTGATAACGTCCAGAAATATAACCTGCGGCATTCCTGTCAGGTCGGCATCACTGGATGGGCACAGGTCAATGGCTTGCGCGGCGATACTTCGATCTCTGATCGGCTCCGATATGATCTGTACTACATTCACAACTGGAGTTTTGTTTTGGATATACAGATCATCGCTCGCACCATGTTCACTGCTCTGAGAGATGAAAACGCATACTAGGTATGGCCATCGCCCCTGAACCGCCAAGGAGGATTGTGACCGTCTCTGGCGCCATACTTGACTCCCAGCTCAGGCCGTGACCACTCTTGTCCGGAAACCAGACAACGAACACCGATGTAGCCTGGGTACGTCTACTCGCGCTCCGCACTTTGTTCGATCGCTCCGGTATCGAATGAAGTGGGCAGCGGCGTTGTTCCTCGGTTTTCCGCGGGGACGCCAGTATCGTGAGTTAGGCTGGACGCACAGCGTTTTCACTGAACCTCAGTTCCTCGCCACTGATAAATGTCCCTGCTCGTGACGGGAATGCCTAACAGCTTCAAATAGAAGAAGAGCTGGTACTTATGATTAATCAAGTGCTCAAGATTCCCGAGCAGTAATGTTGTCAGCGATTCACCCTGAGGAACAAACGCAGACGGGATTGTCCGGCGCAAATCGCTATCCGTGCACAAACCAAAGCCGCGGCCAATATGCACGGCATATTCTCGGATCCGACTGAGTGCTTCTTCTGGCCCACAGGAGTGGTTTACTGGCAATGACTGCAACCCTGAGAAATCTCCAAGCTGCTGTGGGAAGGCAGCTTGGAAGACGGCACAGAACCCGGCCATGCAGTCCAGCAAATGTCCCAGCAGATGGCCTAGGTCAGTGGAGCCTTGGGGCAGCGTCGGATCCAATCCAAGTTGGTCGGAAGGGATCAGTTGAATGAGATGCTCTGTGCGCTCAATCTGTTCACGGACCTTTAGTTGTATCGATTCAACGATGGGTCCAGCCAAGTATATCCAAGCTCCTTTAACACTTGAGGACTCATCGTCGATTGTAGCCTATTCACACGTTAAGCATCCCCGATTCATGTACTCAAAAGAGAAACTATGAATGCGCGTGTAGGCTATTGGATGTTGGCACGAGTGGATCCTGGCTGCGGTCGGTCTTCCGGTCCCCGGCTGGGCCGGTCCATCCGCTTGCCGCGCAGGAATTCCTGCGTTGTTCCAGCAGTCTCGTACGGCAAGCCGACCCACTCAGCACGCCCTCGCATGGCCGCATCGACCGAAGCATCGTCATCGATGACGAACACGGTGAGAGAGCCTGCGGGCGTCATTCATGGGCCTGAACTTTGCTCGGCAGGGTGAAAACGAGAGATTGCTCCGCGAGGAGTGTTATCGGCAGCCCACAAGTGGGCCACCATGCGATTCAACTATGGACCGGCTGATGGACAGTCCCATACCGGTCCCGTGCAGCTTGGTGGTAAAGAACGCCTTGAACACCTCGTCCGATTGCTGCGGTGGACGTCCCACCCCGGTATCACTAACCGACACTAGGACCTCGTCGGCCTTGGCTCGCTCCAAGCTGATGATCAGCTCGCGCGTCCCATTCATGTCGTTCATCGCATCAATGCCATTGATCATCAAGTTCATCAGCACCTGCTGCAATTGCACGCGATCTCCAAGGACCTTCGGAATATGTGCCGCGAGCTCCGTCCCGACCGATATGGAGTGCTGCGATGTCTCGCCTCCCAGCAGGACGATCATCTCGCGAATGGTGTCGTTAGCATCCACCAATTCTCGTAACGGAGCACCCTTCTTGAACAGCTGGCGGATTCGGCCAATGATTTCGGCTGCACGCGTAGCATCCTTAACCACTCGCGACGCGGCCTCACGCGCCTAGTCGAGATCGGGTTGATGTCGCGTAAGCCATCGCAAACAGGTTTTGGCGTCAGTCACAGCGGCGGCAATCGGCTGATTTATTTCATGTGCTAGGGACGCAGTCAGCTCTCCCATGGTGGTCACCCGGCTAACACGCTCGAGATCCAGCTGCGCCTGGCACAGCGCTGCTTCGGCGAGCTTGCGCTCTCTGCTCTCTGTGTGCAACGCCTCGTTAGTTCTCTGGAGCTCTTGGACACTACCAGCCAGGTCGTCGCGTGCGCGCCTGAACGATTTTGTGGCGCTCCTTTGGGTGGCGCTCAGCAAACCGACAAACAGCGCAGACACGACAAAAACCACGAGGCGTGATATTTCCTCGCGAATTGGAGTAAACGCGAGAACAGAGAGCATTGTCGCTAGCAATCCCGGCCCGATTCCGCCCAACCACGCGCTGACCATAACGGCACAAAGAAACAGCGACACTGAGGCAGTGTGCGAATGCAATCCCGGCCACAATGCCACGAGGACGGACAGGATAGCAATCCCGTAGCCCCAAATTGCACGCGGCCTGCGACAAAGAAGCGGATTGTATCGGGACATGTCACGCTCCAGCGATGCAAAGTATCGCTCCCTGCGCACAAAATCTTAACATCGCGAGATGCGGTTGCAGGAGACGAGCCGGTGTAGGTCGCCATCGGGAGGAATGTGCGGGCGGGCTAGAGTGATTTCGACTTGGTTGGCGTCCCACAGGCGATACCGTGCGTAGGTTACTCCTCGAATTTACGAGTCCGCCTTCACTTCGAAACCCCAGATCTTAAGAAGGTCGTCCGGAATGTATTTCTGGTCTTTATTCTTTCGTGCCCACTCTTTGAGCTGGACGGAGCCCTCATAATCAGCCGGAGACAACCGCAACTTCTTGACAACCTCCTCAAATGAGGTTGGAACGCCCGGCGCGTCACTTGTGTCCGGTTTACCCCAATTCGGATTGCCGCGTTTCTTGGCCATGGAAAGCCTCTGGGTTCCTACAAACGGCCCGCCTCTCATTCCAGGCCTGGTGCCGACCGTCAAGCTTTACGGCAACATTACAACTGCACGCGCTCCCAGCCTCGGAGGCAACGGTCCGGAAAGAACGATTGTAGGCTATCAAAACAATTCAGACCGGTAGAAGTGGCGACGCTCGAAAAGAAGCAACGGAAGGTCGAACACGCGTGCCTCATCCGGTTCGAACTCGAATTCCCTTCCACACTCCGGCAACTGGAGCGAACCTCTCGTTGCCTGCTCTAGCTTGGGCTGGCTCTCTGACCACGACCCAAGTCCCACATCTCGGAGAGGTCACGCGCGAACATGCAATGCGATCGGCCATAGCGAGATTATAGTGCGCGTAAAAGAGCAGAGGGAGGCCCAAGACTCATGAAGGACTGAATTAACTCGAGCGACACCGATCGAGTCCAACTCTCGGAGGAGGCCTATCGGTTCGTGAAAGGCAAAGTTCGTGAGTTAAGTTGAACGGATCCGATCGCGGGACATCCGGTTGCGGCCCCATCTGGACAACCGTTCCTGAACGAGCTTAAACTGTGCTTCAGCCCGTACGGATACGACGCCGCGGAGTCGGGAGATGGAACAAACGAGGTGTGCCATGGCCAAATGCGAAGTTTGTGGTAACGAGTACGACAAGGCTTTCGAGCTGATAGCAGCCGGGGCGCGACACACATTCGATAGCTTCGAGTGTGCGATTCAGGCGATTGCGCCGATTTGTGAACATTGCAACTGCAGAGTGGTTGGCCACGGCGTGGAGGTTGGCGGCCGCTTTTTCTGCTGCGCGCACTGCGCGAGGTCTGCGACATCTGCGGACGTAAGAGACCGCGCAGCCTAACCGCGACACCGCGATTGAAGCTTACGAGGACCCGCTAGGCCGGATTTCGCTTTAGCCTGGCGCGCTTCCAAAAGACCGCGCCTGGGATCTGCAACGAGATCCTCTTGCGGATTTTGCAATGTGAACGGGTTTCTTCGCACCGACTTCCTGCGTCAGCTGCTGGCGAAGCGTTCTCGTATCGACCGATCTGGTCACGGGCATGCCTTCTTAGGCCCAACGTTGAGTGGTGCGCACTGGCTGACCCAAGTATTTGGCGAGTGCGCTCCACTTTGCAACGGTTGCGCAACAGAATTCTGGAAGGCTGATTGCTTTTGTGGCGCTCCGCTCCATTGTCCCCATGTCCAGGCAGAGTTTACTGCTCAGTGGTGACCACCACTTCCGCCGCCTCCAGCATGACCGCTGCCTCCACTATGGAAGCCGCCTCCACCTTGAACGCCTCCTCCAACATGACCGGCGCCTCCACCTTGAACGCCTCGCGCAACATGACCCGCGCCTCCACCCTGAGCGCCTCCTCCACCCTGAACGCCTCCCATTCCGTGCGAGCCGATAGAGCCCCCTCCTCCATGGGATCCCACGTGGGAGCCCGACGCCACTACACCACCGGCGAAGCCGCTGTGGTCGGAATGGCCAGGCCCGTGGTAGGCGCCGTGATCGAACTGATCGTAGTAATGAGCTTCATGATGCTCCCCATCACCAAAGTGCCCCCTATCGCCATGATCCCTATCACCATGCCCCCTATCGGCAAAGTGGTCCCTATCGTGGTCCCTGTCGCCAAAATGACGAAAGTCTCGATCAAAATCGTGGTCGAAGTGGCCGAAAAATAAAATCGGCGCGAAGCCGACGTTAAACGGTGAATAAAAACCCCAACCGAATGGGCTGTAGAAGATTCCGTCCCCTGGAATGAACGTATAAGCGCCATAATTCGGATCCCAATCCCAACCGGCCCCGTACCAATTACCCATTTGGTAGTCTCGCGCCCTATCGACGTTGGCTTCCGCCAAATAAGAAGAGCGCAGGCTGCTCCACCGATATAGATCGTCCTGGACTTGTTCTTTGTCAAACTTCTCTGGCTTCATCGACGCCCCAGCATTGAAGGCGAGCTGACGTTCATCCTCCAGCTTGATGTCCTGGCCGTTCACTTCGACATTGGCTTCGCCCTGGTAAACGCGAACGATATAGTGGTCCGCGTCAAAGTCGTAGAAGCCGGTCTTAGTGAGCTGAACCTTCGCTCCGTCCTCGGCGATGACAACGTTGTTTTCCGGGTGCAGCTCGGCTACCTCCACGGTGGCTTCGCCTTTGTCCAACCGGAGTTCCGTATCGGTCAAGGTGGGCGAAATCATCGTTGCAGAGCTGTTGTCGCCAAGTCTAAAAAAGACGCCCGGCGTCAGGAGAAGCTCCGTCTTACCTGCTTGCGTTTCTAGCGATTGACCAGGATTCAATTCTGTCCTCCCAATCGCTTCCGGACCGAGGTTTTGCCCTCCAATAGAAACCTGGCCCTCGACGTAGTTCAAACTTCCTGGACGTGCTGGATTCGCATTTGCCTTTCCTGGCTGAGCTGAGTCTGCGCCCCAAGCGGGCACAGAGAGAGCTGCAGCCAGCAATACGCTTGCAATTCCTATCAACCTTGACTGCGTCATAGTTCTTACCCCTACAACTATTAGATGCAGAGCTGGTGAGCGACGCACTGAGGATGCAAGAAAATTGAGGTAGACGAACCGTTCAGCCTTGGCCACAGACTCACTGTGCTTGAACCTGCTATTGGACGATTCGAGCAGCGAAGCTGCGAATTCGTATTTCCCGTCGGTGGCCAGGGGTTCAAGTGTTCTTCGTGAGCTGTTTTTCTGATAGACCGAGGCAGTCAAGGAGTTCTGCGCGGTCGGCGCGGCCGAGATGGTCAGCACCTTGCCATTGTCAAGCCGCCCCGGGTAGTGCTTATGTCCAGCATGCTTAGTCCTGCCTCCGGGCGCCGTGCCGCTCCCGACCAGCGAAAAGTGCGGCGATGCGCTGGGGAATTCAGTTGCTCCATTCGACTGCAAAACATGTATCCAGGCCCACGTCCCTCCTATCTATAAATGTCGCTGGAAAAGAAATGCATCTCAACCTGGACCGCACATTTTCCCAGCCGCTATGGGTTAGCTGGATTTCAGGATTGCAAAGCGCGCCTACACTCGGTACCGAGGCCGGGGTCAGCCTGAACGATTGAAACATTACGCACAATACGTCGGAGTCTCGCTCGTCGATGCGCACAAAGATTTTTATCGACATCCGTAATGGATCGTGGGATTCTGCTTTGGGGGGAAGTCTGGGCTGGACTCTATGTTCAACTCGGGCGCTCAGAATGGATTCTGAAAAAGAGCTGATTCGACGCATTCGACAGGATCGTGCATAAAGACTTGCCCAATCCTCAGCGTATTGTCCGGAAAAGGAAATCCTCGAGAAACTCGCGCAACAATCCACTTTCCGTAAAGATTTTGGGACAACCCCAGCGGAATATCGCCGGGAAACTAGCGGTTCACCGGAGAAAGATTCGGTCGTTTTAGTCCCGTCGAAACCGACCTCGCACAGCTTGGATCAGTCCAGCAGAATCGCGTGAAACCTTTAGCACCCTCCTGATAAAACCGCGTTCTCATATAAGACACAGAAGTACGCCTCCTTTAGTCTGACTGCTGGAGGAGCTTATGGCTGAACTGATCGAGACAATCGCATTCATTTCCGGCGCAAACCGAGGGCTCGGCCTTTACACCGCGCGCCACCTTGGCCTCGCCGGCGTTCGGGTTGTGATGGGATCAATGAACCCGGAGAATGGAGCAAAAGCTGCAGCAGATTTGAAGAAGCAATGCATTAAGGCCGAATCGGTCAAGTTCGACCTTGAACAAGAGCAAGATCATATCGCATTGCGCCAATATCTTGAGAAACAGTTTGGACGACTTGACATCCTGGTGAACAACGCAGGAGTCACGCTGGAAGGAAATGTCTCGGAGCTGGGGCCGCACAACACAGTTCTTAACGTCCCTATTGAAACCGTTCGCAAGACATATGAGATCAATTTCTTTGGCGCGCTCCGTCTGACGCGGACCCTGTTGCCACTCCTGCGTCGCGCCCCAGCCGCACGCATTGTGAACGTCTCAAGTATCCTCGGCTCCCTTACGTTGCATTCTGATCCTTCGAAGCCTCTTGTTTCGGAATACAAATCGTTTGTGTACGGGAGTTCAAAGACGCTCTTGAATGCTTTTACGGTTTATATTGCCCACGCGTTGCGTGGGACTCAGATAAAAGCAAATTCCGCGCATCCTGGTTGGACGAAAACAGACCTAGGCGGCGCCGCAGCAGAATTAGATCCAGAAGAGGGCGGAAAAAACCAGCGCGCAACTGGCACTGCTGGATGCAAACGGTCCCACTGGTGGCTTCTTCCACCTCGGCGAGCCGCTTCCTTGGTAGAGAAAAGACCTCTTCCGAGGATTGATCTTTTCAACACTAGAGGAGGCAATTATGCCAAATTTTGGAAGCCGCCCGAAAAAGCGGCGCCCGTAAGGCAGTGCACCTCGATGTGTCCGAACCCTCACACTGTCCGTTGCTTCAACCCGTGGCGGATACCTTAACAAAGACCTTGCAGGCATTACAGCTGCATGAGCCGAAGTTGATCTACGTCGGCAACGTAACGGGAAGAGCCTTGCGAACTGCAGAGGCTATCTCGGAGGACTTAGCAACCAACATTGCGCATGGTGTTCGCTGGCACGATGCAACAACGGTCCTGACGGAATTCGGCTGTCGCCTGTTTCTCGAGATGCCTCCAGGCCATGTTCTAACTGAACTTGGTCGGGAAGCTTTTTCTGGCGTGAGGACTCTCGCCGTCGGTGAGACTTCGTTTACTCACGCTCTGCTGGTGGCAGCGAAAGGAAAGGTGCAGAAGACGACTTGAGCAATCTGGGTGCAATTAGGGTCGAATAACAGTTCCCGAGGATTCCCTAGAGCGCCAAAGGTGGCGATCGGCGCCGTGAAATTACAACTAGTTACCTCTGGATGCTGCACTGTCACAGCAGACGTCTACACCGCAATCCTGTTGTCGGAATCAGTGAGTTGGATTCGGTTTGAGAGATCCCTATTCGGAGCCACATACCCCCGATCGGGCACTGTTGCGCAGCTGTTCTGCAACTCCCTGGAGGGGATTGGTCAGCATTGCACTCTGCCTCGGATTGAGCTTACGGGCGTAGTGCTCGACCCGAGCCTGCCCGTCGCTGCGTGTTTGGATCGCCAGCCCCTGCTCAACCTGGGCACAGGTTATTCGCGAAGAAGTTG
>WNFP01000119.1_pt1 | contig 55197 bp, 41 predicted proteins | sample 5400201 | NCBI WGS metagenome assembly WNFP01 (sample SAMN13153355, study PRJNA577476) | soil metagenome | isolation source: 115 cm saprolite under Madrone tree | place: USA:California | collected 2016-06-14 | reverse complement strand
CGCACGCAATTTTCCCGTCAGCTTTCCCAGCACCTCCGCCATCACTTCTTTCGCATCTCGCTGCACCGGACCTCGCGCTTTGGTCCGCTTCAAGGTTGGTTCACTCCGCTGCGAAGACTTGCTATGCTTCTTCAAGGTCGATCTCCTTTTCATGTGATTGCACGTTGAGTGCGTTGATCACCGCTAGCTTAACGCCATCCGTGATCGGGGATCGACCTTCTCATCCCATCTCTGGCCTGGCTCGTTCCGGGCTGTCAGCATTCGTGCCTTCACGGCAGAATTCACAGGCGAGACGCGCCGGGACAACTTCTCGATTGCAAGGATTTCGGAGAGGATATGAGTGATGAAAAAACGCGCTCTGTTGGTCCTGTCCACCTTGGGAGCGGGTGCGCTTGCGGCGCTCGCGTGGCAACAGTCCGGACGAGATCCGGCTTCGGAATTCGTTGCCGCAGGGCAAAAATTCCTCGCATCCCTCCGAGAGGAGCAGCGCGCACAGGCGACCATACCTTTTGAAGATCAGGAGCGCCTGAACTGGCACTACATACCGCGAGAGAGAAAGGGTGTACCTTTCAAAATTCTCACGCCTCTACAGCACAATGCAGCCGATTTGCTGCTGGAAAGCAGCTTGAGTGATGAGGGTTTGCGCAAGGCCCGCGCGATCCGGCAGCTCGAAGACGTCCTTCGTACCGAAGGCGGTGGGTCGATACGTGATCCGGAATTGTATTACGTCTCCATTTTTGGCACGCCCGCGGACAAATCGGAATGGGGCTGGCGGCTGGAAGGTCATCATCTTTCCCTGAATTTCACTTTACGGAACAATCATGTGGTGAGCATGACGCCATTTTTCTTCGGTGCCAACCCGGCAACTGTCCGAGAGGGTCCACAAAAAGGAACACGAGTGCTCGCTGCCGAGGAGGGGAAGGGGCGCGCGTTGCTGAAAACCTTCACGGGTACATCACGTCAGAAAGTTCTGATCAACGTGTCTGCCCCTGCAGATATCGTTACGGGCGCTTCCCGGAAGGCTCAGCTGGGAGCGCCGGTCGGCGTCCCTTTGCGTGAGATGACGCAAGAACAAGAGAAAATGTTGACCGACCTGATCGAGGAATACGCGCACCGCTTGCGGAAGGAACTCGCTGACGAGGAGCTCTCGAAACTGCGAGCTGCGGGGCTCGAGAACGTCTACTTCGCATGGGCCGGCGGCAGTGAGCCCGGCCAGCCGCACTACTATCGCATCCAGGGGCCTACATTCGTGGTCGAGTACGACAATACACAAGACAATGCGAATCACATCCATACTGTCTGGCGCGACTTCGATCATGATTTCGGTCTGGATCCGCTCCGCGCGCATTACTTGACTCGCCCGCACCATCGACACCTGGCGCGCTGAATCGCTTTGCCGTCTGCGCCACTCCGCTCAGAACCGATAGTTGGGCATCGAAATTAGGGATCTGTTTCGACATCTTCTAGCATCCAAGTTTTGGGAGATGACCCAGCCTCGATGAATTGCTCCTTCTCTCCTCGTTTTGTAGTTTTGTTGATCTGGGTCGTTTGGCTCATGTTGCCGACGGCGGCCTCGTCCCAAGGCAAGGCCGACGAACACACAACACTGTCATTGATTTCCGAACAGGACGCGATCGTGCGCGGTAAACAACTCTGGATCGGCATCCGGTTTGAAGCAGACGGAGAACTCTTTCGCCAGGCTCTTCGCCGCGGCAGCACCCCTGCGGGTTACGGATAATTTGCACCAAGGAGCGGGCACTGTTAGAGCAGTGCATGGAAGCATTTTCCCTCAAGCCCCCGGAACTACTACAGCGGGTTACGGAACTAGGCCGGTCGTTTGGTCCCCGTGGTCGCAGGATGAAAAGTTCGGAACACTCGCCGCGTGGCTAGTCTCTGGGCCTGGGGGCGGATAAGTCCCGATAAATGCCTTGTATTGAGTGACCGGGCGAAACCGCCGCGAAAATTCGAGATCATCATGTGGCGGGGCGATGAACTGTGCGCCGGAGTGAGCGGGATCGATTTTGTGCTCCGCTGGCGAACGGGCAGAATTGGTCCGTTTGCTCAAGACAAAGGTGCGTACCTAACGAATGAGAACGCGCGTGCAGAATCTTGTTTGCGTTTGAGCTTGTGGGTATTGTGCTATTAGCTTCCTGAGTCGAAACCGATCTGAACACTTGGTGAGGGTTGCCATTCCAGGGTTTACAAACGGTCCAGACTGGGGTGATCCAGCAATATGACGGTTGAAGCACCACTGTAAGAGATTGAAAACATTCAGCACGACAACCTAATCCCTCTTTCGGGACCAGCGGGTCGGAGGTTCAAATCCTCTCTCCCCGACCAATGTTTTTCAATTAGTTAGTTTCATTTTTTGGCAGATCTTGAGAGACCTGGGGGCAGCCCTCCAAATCCTTGTGGTTCGACGCTTAAAAACGGCGGGACTCGAATTGCTCAAAGAGGAATCCCGGCGGCTGCTTACGAAGGTCAACCTCAATTCTCTCATTGCGCGATCAGCGTGATCGTGACTTGCTTGGTAATGGGAGAAGTTCCCGAGGACGTGGCGGTTATAGTGACCGTGCTCGAGCCCACTGCGGTTCCTGGGTTGGAAGTTGACCCGCTACTGCTGCTGCTGCCACAAGCCGTCCACCAGGCAGTCGAGAGCGCCAAGATGCAAACCAGGCCCAAAACTCGTGCGCTCGCAGCCAGCCTTTTCTCTTTGTCTCTGTTCAGGAATGCGACCCCCATGAAACTGGGCAGAAACACAGCATAGAACAGTCCCGCGCGTCCGGACCCCCATTCCAGCAAGGCGGTTGGGGCGGTTGTGTGGATCGAGAGCGTTGTCACAGCCGCCGCTCCGTTCGGAGTCACGCTGGATGGGTTGAAGGTGCACGTGGATTCCGTGGGCAGACCTGAGCAGGCGAAGGTGACCGTTGGGTTGAAGCTCGCCAGCGGGGCGGGAGTAATCGTCAGGTTTTGCTGTGCAATCTGTCCTCGTGTCACGGTGAGGCTTGATTGGCCGGGCGTGATCGTGAAGTCCACCACCGTCAAAACACCAGCCGCAGAGGAAGAAGTCGCAAAGTTCGTGTCGCCACCGTAAGCGGCTGTGACCGAGTAAGTACCTGTGGCGAGAGAACTCGTGGTGAAAGTTGCGCTACCACTGGAGAGAGACGCGGTACCTAATGCCGCCGATCCGTTGCTGAACGTTACTGTGCCAGTTGGCGTCGCAGTGCCCGAGGCCGGAGAAACTTTTGCGGTGAAGGTGACGCTAGTTCCCGCGTTAGCCTGCGGGGTCGAGACGGTCAATGCCGTAGTGGTCGTCGTCTTCAGGTTGAATGTCCCGGTAACCGACTGCGCCATACTCATTGTGACCGTGCAGTTGCCCGTTCCCGTACAGCCTCCGCCGCTCCATCCCATAAAAAGCGAGCCCGCCGCGGCGCTCGCCGACAACGTGACGCTGGTCCCGCTGGCAAAACTCGCGCTACAAGTCCCGGGACAGCTGATCCCCTTGGGCACGCTGGCTACCGTACCCGAACCGCTGCCCGCCATTGTGACCGACAACGGGACCGACACTGTCGCGTTGAAGGTTGCTGTCACAGACTGTGCCGCACTCATCGTTACCGCGCAACTGCCCGTTCCCGTGCAGGCCCCGCTCCATCCCGCAAAGGTCGAGCCCGCCGCCGCACTCGCCGCGAGAGTGACAACTGCTCCGCTGGCAAAATTCGCGCTGCAAGTCCCGGGACAGCTGATGCCCGCCGGGGTGCTTGTGACTTTCCCACTTCCCGTTCCGGCCGCCGTGACAGTTAGAGGGAATGTGGCAGTGGCGGTGCAGTTGGGGAAGCTAAAACTTGCGATGCGCGTGTTCCAGTTAAACACGCCGGTGGTCTTGATGTACTCCTGGGTGTACCAGAAGGTGCAGTCGTCGACGGGGTCGATCTGCATGGCACTGTAATCGCCCCAGCGGGTGAGGGGGAGACCCTGGGAACCGTTGCCCACTTGCGATCCGCCGCCGCTGACAACAGCGACCTCAGCTTCCATGGTGCTGGCGGGATCGGTCGCAACCCGTCCGGTGAGAGCGATGGAAGGAAAGACAGAGCTTCCATTGGAGACGCTGTACCCCAGCGCCATGTCTCCCACCCTGTCCATGGCGATCGAGCCCATCCAGCGATAGCTGGAGTCGGGCGCGAACGTACTTTGCTGGGCGATCGTGGGCGTTCCACTGGGATTCTGGATTTCGTACCAGCGCACGCCGCCACCTGATCCGGCCACGACCGAATGATTCACGACCAACGACTCACGTGTGCCGAAGTTGCGGTAGGCGAGCCGGTACATCAGACGGTCCGCAAGGGAGTCGAGTTGCTGCGTGGTGCCGGGTTGAGGAACGCAAGCGCCGCCGCACAGCGGGCTGAAGGCCGCAACGGGGATGACCGTAGGGCCGGTAAAGGTCGAGTTCGAAGGCGTGGTGAAATCGACGTGGAACTTGAAGAGGTTTAGGCTGCTGCTTCCGAAATCCACCATGTAGTTCGGAGAGCCGGCGGGGGGAGGAGTGCTGCCGTCGATATCGGAGGGCAAAAGGCCGCCGACGGAGGTACCTTGCTGGAAGCAGACCTGCGTGGCGGCGGTTCCCGCGAGCATGGCGGCGCGATCATAGGCGCATACATCGGCGCCCAGAAAGGTGCTGTTGTCGGTGCCGCCGAACATGTTGAACGTTTCGTAGTAGGCGTCGGACCACACACCCATCTTGGGGTAGTCGTCGAAATTGTTGTACTGGAAACTGTAGCGGTTGTAAGTGCCGGTAGCGTCAGGCGTGGTAGAGACGGCGATACACTGCAGAAACGGCGTAGTGGAAACGGAGAACTGGCTGAAGATCCAGCGTTGCGCAGCCTTGTCGTAGAGAACGATGGGGTCGCCGTCGTTATTGGTCTGGCAGCCGCCGCCGAATCCGGACCAGAGTGTGTTGCCGGCGGTTGGGCCAGCGATCAGTGCACCGGTCGTCTTGTTGAAAACCGCAAAGGACGTGTTGACCCACTGCACGTACTGAGTCGAGCCAACCGTACCTTCGGTGTCTGGGGGTGCGCCAGTCACCGTGAATCCATACTGCCCCCTGCCCAAACCTTCAAAACTCAGGCTGGCCCCTGGAGCAAAGGCGGTCGCAAACGCTGCTGTCCGCTGACGAACCGGATCTTCCGGCAATGTGACGAGGCCGAGGGGAAGAGGAATCTGCCGTACTGGTTCTGCCTCGTGCAATACCAGGGCTTGCTGGGGAGCTGTCGCGATCATATCTCGCAACGCCGCAGAGACGTCCCGATGCTCTTCGACGCGTACGGTCATTAGCGACTGTGCCGTTGAACCAGAAGAGCAGAGAAAAGGCAGCAACAGGCCTAATACGAACTTGCAATTTCTCGACCTTAACCAGTCAGACACTCTCATCTCACGGTCCTAACCTCTTAAATGGTGCACAAAAATCAGCATCGGTCGACGAAAGTCTGCTGCAAGCATATGAAAAGAGGCCCGTGCGGAGCAGGGTAGTTCGCGTGCTGCTAAGAGTCAACTGCCATTAGGTCATGATGTCGTTAGATCATGCCGCGTTAGTATGATCTTCTTGTCCGTCAGGAGGTTGGCGCTCGTGGCTCCTGAATTTCACGTTGCGGAGAAGTTTGACGGTCGACGCGTAACCTCTGCCTAGGTGGGCAATCGCATACGCTCTTCCTTTTCGGAAGGTCGTGCCTATGCTGTCACAACTTGGACCAGATGATGGCGACAACTTTCGTGGCTATCCCTTCACTGGTGACGGTCGCTGGTGCTTTGAAGTCAGGGGAGAAGGATTTCGATCCTTCAATCTCGGCAGAAGCGGCCTTTATTGTGAGGAAGGTTGGTCCGCTTTGTGCGTTGTGCAAACGGAGGGTTGAAAGACTAATTCAGGGACGCTTATTTCGATGCGAACCAAAGGCCAAATAACTTTCTTTGCGGCCAAACTCGTGCATCCTCCTCGCAGTAGTGGAGAGATTTGGCTAGCTTTCGATCGGCGCATCTTGTCAAACCCGGCCATCAATTTCGCAAAATTCCGAGAGCTTGACAACGGCTAGGGACTCCATTTGGGACTCCAATTGATCCAAGAGTGACCACTTCGAATGAGAAGGGCTTATACGATTGGAGCACCTTCAAAGCTCGCTAATAAGAATAGACTTGGCCGATTCCCAGAATTTCGGGGCCAGGGGGTCGGAGGTTCAAATCCTCTCTCCCCGACCAACTTTTTGTGAGTCAACAACTTGCAGTTTATGGAATCGGGAATGAACCCCTGGCCAAGCGCCAGAGGGTCGATTTCGTGAAATCTCCCTCACATCTTATTAAGGAGTTACAGACCTAACTTGCAGGGTTGCGGTCTGTATTGCGGCAGATCATAGAACACCGCCGAATCCGCTTCGCTGATCTGTGAGAATCCATTGGCCTACGCGCCGCTCTTTAACACACCGTGTCAATTCCTGAGCGGCAGCCTGAGGATCCTGCAACGGCAACGCCGCGAACCCTTTCAGTCGTTTGGGATACTTTGCGATGTGCTCGGCCAGATGGTCGTTCGATCGCCGCCACATGGCGATAGCTTGCGCGACGCTAGGAATGGCTTGAATCCCGGGTGAGACGAGCGAGAGGATACAAAGTTCCACAGCACCGCGGTCCATCTCCGCGATGCGTCCTCCGCCCATGTCTTTTGTCTGGAGCCGCAATTCGGGTGTGGATCGTGCGTAACCGACAATACTGTCGACGTCAGTTTCGGGAAGCGGGAAGTGTTCCTCCAGCGCGACATGTATGGCTCTTGCCACGCGAATTCGCTTGGGAAAAGCGAGCACGAGCATTCCAGCCGGAAAAGCATGTTCTCCCAAGTTGGAGCTCAATGGCAATGCGCGACGATCACCGTGATGTCGTCGGCCTGGGTGGATCCGCTGAATTCCTGTACGCTTGCATGAATAGTGGCCAATTGTTCATCTACAGGCAAGTCCCTATTTCTTTGTATGAGCTCGGCGAGCCGCACTTCGCCATACTCTTCTCCCTGTGGATTCGGTGCCTCGGTCACTCCGTCTGTGTAAATGACCAATAGATCCCCCGGGTGTAGCTTTGCTTCCTCGATAGGGCTTTCCCAATTGAGAAACAATCCCAGCATGGTCGTTGCGCTCGTTAGCCGTTGTATGGATCCATCGGTGCGCAAGATCAGCGGGGCGACATGGCCACAGTTGGCGAACCGAAGACTCCGGCAGGAGTCGTCATAAACGCCGAAGAACATCGTGGCGTAGGTCCTGAGAGTCGCTAGCTCCGCGTATGCTTTCCAGATTTCACGATACAACCGAACAAACGAATCCCATTCCGGGTCGGTCATTTCAGCAGACTCCTTGTTCGGAAAGAGATGTTAGCGCCGGAAGGTCCTTCGCGTTCCGCTATTCCCGTCCGGCTGTCATCGTATGCCGGGTCCGATAATCCCGTCGGTCACCACGGTAATGGGGCTCGTAGGGCCTGAGAAAGGCCAGAATCTCCTCACCGATGGCGGGGTCATGGCGTACGTCCAGGTCGCGCTCGGAGAACCAGCGCTCGAGAACATCCGGCTCGTTAATTTCCGTGAGGGTTACGCTGACGACAACCTTGGTGGCTAGTGTGTCTTTGGGTCGGTAGAAGGCCACGGTGACAACGGAGTAGCCGCGAAAACCAGGGCGGAAATTCGTGTCCAACCACGATCGGATGGGCGGTCTTTTCTCGCGGAATCCCTTCCTTCCTTTCACCAGAGCAATGTACGCCGTTCGCCAGGTTGTCGGAAACTGCGATTCGGGCTCGGAACATCAACCAGCGGCAGGGACCCCCAGGTCAAATCTGTCGTTCACCGGGTGTCCAAGGTTTTGCTTGCAGCCGAGGTAGTGTTCCGTCGTCTTTGCCGGAAATTCTGGCGGAGAGGCAAGAGCCAGTCAACCCCTTCGCAACGCCCGAGGAAAAGTGCCGCTTGGTCAGCCAATATGCAGCGTCACCGACTCCAACAACGCTTTAATCACGTTCCAAGCGATTTGCACGCCAATACAAACCAAGAAAGATGACGACAATTGAGTGATCATCGTCATCCCCGTTGCTCCCAGGATTCGTGCCAACCAATAAGCAAATCCATAGCACAGGAAAATGCTGATCGCGATCAACAACCAATCCAACGAGTGCAGCCAAGATTCGTCAAAGGATGGAACGCGTGACAATGAGCCGCGTGTAATGATTCTGTACGACGTTCCATCTCAAGAGTTGTTGGCGCGAGTCAAGGGTCTGATCGATGGAGACTTAAAAGAAAGGGTCTCGTCACCTCCGGGGACAGCAAGGTGGCCGATGTACCTCCACTTCCGCCAGGCTCACCGTTCAAAATAAATGAGCCCTTCAGCCGAATGTCTCGCGACGAAGATCCGACCAGCACTTCGAACTGACCTGGTTCCGTCACCCAGTCTTTCTTTGCGGTGCTGTAGAAAGCCATTGCGCTCCGGTCGAGCGTGAAATGCACAACCTCCATTTCTCCGGGTGCGAGATCAACTCGGCGAAAGCCTTTCAGTTCCTCGACGGGGCGATCCAAGCCAGGGTGTCCATCATGTACGTAGACTTCTACCACCTCTGCCCCAGAACGGGATCCGCTGTTGCGGACTTGGAGACTTACTTCTACCGGTTTGCCAGGCGATACCTCGCTCGGCGAAATCTTCAAATCGCTGTAGTCAAATTTCGTATAAGAAAGACCGTACCCAAAGGGAAAGAGCGGCTCAATCTTTTGCTTGTCGAAATATCTGTAACCCACATAAATGCCCTCCGCGTAATCCACCTGCAGGTTCTGGCCGGGATAATGTCCGTGGGTTGGAGAATCCTTCCACTCCTTCACAAAGGAAACCGGAAGCTTTCCTGAGGGATTCGTGTCGCCAAAAAGAATATCCGCGATTGCGTTTCCGCCTTCCTGCCCGTCATACCACATGTCCAGGATAGCGGGAACTTGCGCGATCCACTTCGTCATAACGACCGGTCCACCCGCATTGATCACCACGACGGTGTGTCTATTGGCTTTTGCCACGGCCTCGATGAGGTCGTCCTGCCCGGCGGGAAGATCGAGCGACTTGATGTCAAAGCCTTCCGACTCCAGCGCCGGGGATCTGCCCACCACAATGATGGCAACATCGGCTTTCGCCGCGGCATTTGCAGCTTCATTCCTCAGTTGCTCTCGTGCATCCCGAGTCTCTTTGCTCGGGTCTTCGCCCTCCATGGCGGCGCCTAGCGCAAAACTCACCTGCACCCGCTCGCCCGCTCGATCCTGAATACCCTTCAGTGGCGTGATTGAGTATTTCGGCTTTACCAGCGAACTCCCACCTCCCCCGGTCCTGGCTACCGCGGCATTGGGCCCGATGACAACGAGGGAGTGGATCTTTGATGCGTTGAGAGGAAGAAGATCGCCCGCATTCTTGAGCAGAACGATGCTCTCGGTCGCCGCCTTGCGCGCCACAGTCCGCTGCGCAGGTGTATCTATCTCACCGGTTGGGGGGTGTGGCTTGTCGAATTGTCCGCTGATGTACATTACACGCAGCATGCGGCCTACGTTGTCATCGATCGTGGCCGTGGATATTTTGCCGGACTCTATTTCCGGAAGAACCTTGTCGGAGACCAGCCAACCGCCACCGTTGCCCGATGCTTGTGTGTCCGGTTTGTTCAGCCACGCTTTCATCGGCTCACCGCCTGGCATCTCCAAGTCCATCCCGGCATTCACAGTGTCTACGGTGCTGTAGGTGCTGCCCCAATCGGACACCACGAAACCCTTGAAACCCCATTGTTTTTGCAGCACATCCTTTAACAAGGCAGAATTTTCAGCACAATAAACGCCGTTAACCTTGTTATAGGCCGACATCACAGACCAGACACCAGCCTCCTCAACTGCCGCTTTGAACGCGGGGAAATAGATTTCGTGCAAAGCGCGCTCGTCAACTTTGGCATTGATCCGATGCCGTTCGAACTCCTGATTGTTGGCGGCAAAGTGCTTGACGGTCGCGATAACGCCCTCGCTCTGAACTCCCTTGATATAAGCCACCGCCAATCGGGCATTGAGATAGGGATCTTCGCCGTAGCCCTCGAAGTTTCTACCCCAGAGAGGAGTTCGGTTAATGTTCACAGTCGGCCCTAAAATCATGTCGCGTCCTAGAGCTTTCACTTCCTGCCCAATTGCCTGTCCCTCACTTTGCAGCAGATCGGTATCCCAGGTGGCGCCCATGGCAACCCCGGCGGGAAAGGCAGTCGTGAGAACTTGTGTTTCGCCAATCTCCATCTTGGTCTCAGAGGAAGGTCCGGCCCACGACCTTATGCCGAGCGGCCCATCGGCCATTTTTATCGAAGGGATGCCAAGCCGTTTATTCGAGACGGTCTGCATCCAATTGGCCCCACTCAACATGGCAACCTTTTCTTGCAGCGTCATACGCCCCAGCAGATCCTGAACGCGTTGCTCGACCGGCAGACTGCGGTTCTTGTACGGGACGACGTCGGAACCGCTTTGGTTCTGAGCAATGCCCGGGATGGCCACGATCAGAATCGAAATCAGGCAAGGCAAACGCCTCATTGTCATACCTCCAGAGAATTCGGATCGTTGGCAAGGTACTTGCGATTAGGGCCGGAGTCTTTTGATTACCGTGGCGACGAACGTGGAAATGCTGATCGATCATCAGTTCCGATCAGAAGCAACAAACCGCCAAGAAAAGGTGCGCCGCTCACACCAACCTATTTTGCCCGCAGGGAACTCGACGGCCTTGTTGAGGTTCGCCATACGCTGTTGCACCTCAGTGTCGTGACCGTGGAACCGACAAGGAGGACGGCCGATTGATCCGCAACGGAAGGTAGGCCCACTGGAGGCAGTGATGTTGGTTTGCAGCCTCCCCATCGAGTCCGCCACTGAAACGTTCGATTGCGCATCCGTAGCTCCACCGCGCACCCTCAATATACTACACAGTTTCCGCGCGTTTTCGAACGAGGCGTGCCGCCTCTGGGTACTTGGCGGTTCCAGGTTCAGCGCGAGTCCCTTTGCCTGATGTCGGCGTTACCTCCATCAGGGAGACGTGTACCGCCTCCTGCGAGGACATTGCTCCCCGGTCATGGCTCCTACAGACTCATTCGTCAATCCCGCCCGGCTCTCCCCTACTTCGGCCTAAGCTTCGTTCGAGGAGTCTCTGCGGGTTGCTACCAGCCCCTGCTGCCGGCGGGACATTCCCGACGTTATCTCTGTGGGAGTAGGGTTCGGCTTTCGAATCGCTACCCCTCTCGAATAGACAATCTGCGCCTTGACCGAAACCGTGCCACAAACCTGCCCCTCCTTCCGCCGTCATCTACGTCACGGCCAGTATTCTCGCTGCTCCTCAAAGTGCCTCCGTGCGGGCTTCGCTTTTCAGGTAAGTAGTTGATGTCAAAATGAGTTGAGAGAAAATCGCGACCTGAGTCCGACTGATCGAGTGCACGTTGGCCGGTCAATCGGCGGTCAGTACGCTGGAAGGGTTCTTGACATCGCAGTACGCTGAAACATCAACTAACCAGGCCCGCACGGAAGCAGAGTGATTTGCCACATCAATTCAGCAGCAAACTCGATTTCAGTCGAAGCGCACGGCACACTCACGGCACACTCGCGTGGGGTGAACCATGCCTCGCGAGCGAGAACAGTTCAAGATCTTTCAAGACAAGGGGATTGTCATTGTCGTGTTGAGCACGACGATCTTGAAGCCGTTGCGACCGGAGCGGATCTAGTGCAGCTGCTTCGGCAGCGCTACGAGCGTGTACGTCTAGACCTTTCAGGCGCCAGGATGCCGCTACTGAGGTGCTCGAATGCGTCGCATCACCTCCGACTCGGTGAAGCATCGCCGCATCACTTCGTTGGGCAGGCTATCATAGATGCAGTCGGTCACAGCACGCGCTCGGGTTGCCAATTCGTCGGTGCCGTCGACCCCGATCAGCGCATCGAGGGCGAGTAGTAGGAGCGCCGGATCACCCATCCTGTCCGCGACGCGCACAGCGGTCTTGGCGTCGGCGATAGCGTTGCGAGTTCGCGCGAGTGCATGCAGACCGCGCGCCCTGGTGATCAGGCCGAGCGCCTCGTACTTCGGCCGCCCTCTCGCGCGGCTCTGCTCGATGCTGTCGGTCGCCGTGGCGATCGCCTCGTCGAAGGCGTTTCGCGCCAGCGCCAATTCGGCCCTGGCTTGAGTCAGACGGAGTTGCCACAACCACTGGTGCCAGCCGCCGGTACTTGCTGCCGCAGCGGCAATCTCCTCCAGCAGTCGCTCGGCTCGGCCGGGCTCGTGGCGACGCGCGAACGTCAAGAGCGAGTCGATTCCGGCGTTGACGATTGGGGGGACAAAACCCACGCCGTGGGCCAGTTCGCACGCTTCCAACTGAAGCGCCTCTGCGCCTTCAAAGTCAAACAAGATCAAGTGGAGTCCAGCCGCCATCCCCGTGGCACGAGCGAGTATCGGAATAGCGCCATACTTTCGGCCGAAGCTGCGGGCTTCGCGGAACGCCTCTGTGGCCTCGGCGTAGCGCCCCACGGCAGCTAGATTCAAGCCGAGGTGCGTGAGGGAGTACATGATGAACGTGGTGTCGCGGGATGACCGTGCGGAATCCGCCGCCACGGCGGCCGATGCCAGCGCCTCCGTCGATCGTCCAGCAAGGTACAGCGTGAGCGGCCCCATCGTGTGAGCAGCTGTCATCACGCCAGGCGCCCGCGACATGGCGCTGCGGTCCATGTCGATGGCCGCGCCGAGATCGCCATTTGCCTGCCGGCAGCGTGCCAACCAGGCGATTGCGTTCGCGGCGAGATCGGAGCGTTGCAACCGTTCGGCAAGTTGCAACGCTTCGGTCGCGTACTGTTCCACTGGACGGACATCGAGCAGGAGGAACCATGCTCGCGCCAGAGCCAGCACGAGCTCGCACCGCCGCTCAATCTGCTGCGGGTCCAAGTGATGCAGGGCTGCGTCTGGCTCGCGTACCTCCAGCGTCCACTGTCCGAGCGCCTCGAAGGAAGAGGCGCGCCGTGTGTGCAGGTCGACCCGCCGCAGCTCGGTCTCGGGTCCTGTAGGCCTGAATTCGAGCGAGTGAAGCGCCACGTCGAACAGGCGCGTGGCCTGTTCGTGCGCCAGCCCGTCGGCGGCCCGATCGCCCGCCCGTGTCGCGTAATCGACGGCCTTGTCGACCGCGCCGGCCGATGCCGCCTGCGAGAAGTGGTAAGCGAGTTCGGCCAGCGGCGGATTCGGCATATGCTGCGTGAGACGCTCGATGGCGTCGGCGACGCACCGATGCAGTCTTACCCGACGCGGGGAACTCAGCTCGTTATACAGCGTCTCCCGTATCAGCGCGTGCATGAACTCAAAGCGACCGCTCACTTCTTGCGACTCGCTGACGAGCTGCGCGCGGGTCGCCTCCTCAATCGCGTCCAACAGCTCGTTGCCTGGCAGATCTGCGATGTCTTCGAGGAGAGTAGCATCGAATTCGCTACCGACAATGGACGCAACGCTGAGCACTCGATTGCATGCTTCGCTTAGCCGAGACAGCCGTTGGCCGATGACCTCCTTGATCCCCTCCGACAACCCAAGATCCCCGATCTCGATGGTCCTTCCCATCATCCCGCCAACCCCGACGATCGCTCCCGTCTCCTTCAGATGCTGGAGCATTTCGGTCGCGAAGAACGGGTTGCCGTCGGTGCTGTCCATTACGGCCTGAGGCAGCTGTGACGGCACATTCGGTCCGACGATCGAATCGACCAGTGCCCTGACGTGGGTGATATTTAGTCCGCGTAGCACGAGGCGCGTTACCCTTGGTTGGCGCAGCAGCATGATCAGAAGCTCTGCCAGCGGGTGCGCGCGACCGCGCTCGCTCTCCCGGTAAGTCGCGATGATGGTGAAGGAGGCCGTGCGGGCGGACCGCATGATATGCCGGAGTAGCAGCACTGTTGGCTTATCAGCCCAGTGCAGGTCGTCGAAGATGAGGAGCATCGGTCGCGCCCGCGACGCAACTGCAAGCATGGCCGCCACAGCTTCGAACAAACGGTATCGCTGTCCCTCAGGATCCATCGGCGGCGGGCTCGGAAGGTCAGAATGCGATTGCGCAGCTCCGGGACGAACGGTGCGAGCTCGGCCCCGCCGCCGATGGCAGCGAGTTGACTCCGGAGTTCGGCCCGCGGGCAATTGCGAAAATACCAGCTTAGACAGTCGACGAAGGGCTGGTACGGCACCAGATTCTCCTCGTCACTGTACCCAATGAGGACGGTACTCCCTTCGGCAGCGCGACTACTAACCTCGGGATCTTGCGTTCGACATGGAAGGGTGATGAGCGAAGGGTCAGAGCAATGAAATGCCGGTAACGGTATTTTCCATCCCTTCGTGCTGCGCCTGCACCCGCATGACCAGAAGAGTGATGTCAACTGCTTGCGGGCTCCAGTCTCCGGGAAACTGTTGGTTCAAAACACGTCGGGACCTTCAGCCGCGCACGTGACCTGCTTCCAGCCAGTCTTCTCTGGCGGGATGTTTTGGTTCAGCCGGAAAAAATTTTCCGGGTCATAGCGAGATTTGACCCTGATGAGGCGTTGCCAGCGTTCGTGATAGGCTTCGCGAACCCGGTCGTCCTCATCTCCACTCATGAAGTTAATGTAGACACCGGGAGTCATCGATGGCCGCAGAGACTGGAAGAGGTTGCGAACCCAGGAGATGTTGGCGGCATCTTCTGACTTCTCGGACCAGTTCCCTAGTAGGTTCAGCACGTACGGTGAACTGCGATCTCCGAACCCCGTCTCCGTGGCGGCCACTCTGCTTACGGCTCCACCAAGGTACGCGAGTTCGATCTGAGTCGCGGGAGACGGAACGGTGGCGAGGGACTGCACCATGACATCGATGGCATGGTCGCTGAGCGACTTGAAGTAACCAGATTTTGTGTAGTAACGGCGCCCGTGTGGGAATTCTTCGTCGGCCATGGTCTGCAACTCCAGGAATGACATGGTTTTTCTTGTGATCCCGACTGGATTGCATAGGGAAAAGATGTGATCGAAACACAGGCGACCTTTCTCGGCGTCGCCGATCCAAACACCCGCTTGCATCACCGCCGGACGTCCGCGACATTCCACCGGGATGTTTTTGGCGTCAGGTGCGATGCGAAGAGAAAGGCTCCATCTCAAATTGTCGGGAGATTCCGGCATGTAGTCCCTCCAGCGCCGGAGCAGCGTCGGAATGTCATCTCCTATGCAGAGCCCCTCACCCAGCTGCACAGAGCTAACGGGATGAAGATTCACTTCGAACTCTGTCACAACTCCAAAGTTACCGCCGCCTCCACGGAGAGCCCAGAACAAGTCTTCACTCTCTCGCGCATTGGCGCTAACGAGTGAGCCATCTGCGGTAACGAGCGTGAACCCCTCGACATTGTCACAAGAGAGTCCGTACAAGCGTGTCAACCAGCCGAATCCTCCACCCAAGACCAGTCCGGACGCACCGGTATGGGAAACGACGCCGGCAGGAAATGCGAGGCCTCCTTTCTGGGTTGCAACGTCAACTGTACGAAGGAGTGAGCCGCCTGCGAAGCGTGCGCGCCGTGCCGCACGATCGACCGTGATCTGACGCATCTTTGATAGATCGATCACGACTCCGCCTTCGCAGGTGCTAAATCCTGCAAGGCTGTGGCCGCCGCAACGAACCGCCGTGGAAACTTCGGCACTAGCACAGGCCCGGACGGCTGCCTGCACATCAGCGACATCGGCGCAACGGGCGATCAGTCCCGGCCTTCGCGCTACCATGCCATTCCAAATGCCGCGTGCGGTTTCGTACAAGGTGTCGTCCGGACGGAGCAAATCTCCGTGGAACTGTCGCGCCAGTGATCGGTGGACCTCGCGGGTTGCCTCATTCATTTGTTTTTTCCAGCCTTAATCCGCCGTGAGGTGAACAGGCAAGGCGGCTCAGCCGCTGCATAATTTGCCAACCCAGCCAACTCGAGATTCCGGAGAGTTAGGCGCGGTTCGTTTTGTATCGGTTTCGATATTTAACGTACACCACCGACATGATCAGCAGGAACGGCGCAAACGTCGGCAATGTGTAGCGCAGTCCGTCCACCCAGATCGTGCTCAATGCGATTGCGGCGATGGCAGCAATGCTGGCCAGCGTTGGCAGGGGATGAGCGCGCAGTCTAAGAGGCAAAGCTTCCAGTGTTTGGCGGCCAATGGACTTCCGGAAGCAAAGATGCGTAAGCAGAATCACGATCCATACAAAGAACATGCCTGCGACGGCAGTTCCGTACAAAAGCAGAAATGCGTTTTTGGGAGCAAATATTGCTAAAAGGATCGCAGCTACCATGCCGCCGGCGGAAATCGCGAGTGCGCGATGGGGTACGCCATTGCTGCTCAGTTGGCTCAGCCAAGCCGGCGCATATTCTCCCCGCGAGAGTGAAAATAACATCCGCGTGGAAAGATACAGATTCGTATTTGCGCTCGAGAGCGCGGCGGTGATTACCACTAGATTCATGATGCTGGCTGCATACGGAATTCCCGCGGTCGCGAAGGCGCGTACGAACGGGCTTCCGCCCAAACTTGCGCTTCCAGTGCGGTTCCAGGGCGTCATCGCAAGCATGATTGCGACCGCGAATACGTAGAAGACGATCAGGCGAAACACAATCGTCCGCATCGCCCGCGGGATGGATTTGGTCGGTTCCTGAGCCTCCCCCGCCGTGACTGCAATCACTTCCACTCCCATGTAGCTGGTGATGGCGAGCGTTAGAGCCAGCCAAACCCCCCGCAAGCCGTGCGGAAAGAAGCCTCCGTTCTGCGTTAGATTGGCCAGGCCAATGGCGTGCCCTGGGCCCAGGCCGGTAATCAGTGCTAGGCCGACAGCGATGAAGCCGAGGATAGCCACGACTTTGATCATCGCAAACCAGTATTCGAATTCGCCGAAGTTGCCCACCTGCATGGCGTTTACTATGACCAGGCCGGCAGAAACCAGCACCACCCAAGTCCAGCTCGGAACGCTTGGGAACCAGAATGCAAAGTAGATAGCCACCGCTGTGACTTCCGCTCCGATGGCGATGATCTGTACCAGGCCGTAAGTCCCCCGGACGCAGAATCCCGCCCAGGGGCTGAGATACTTCTCGGCATAAATCCCGAAGGAACCGGACACCGGGTGCACGACCGCCATTTCCGCCAGCGAATAAGCAACGACCATGGCGATGAGCGCACCCAGAAGGTAGGTAACAATCACACCGGGACCGGCAAGTTCAATGGTTACGCCACTGCCGAGAAAGAGTCCAACACCGATTGCACCACCAATCGCGATCATGGTGAGCTGTCGTTGGCTCAGTCGCCGCTGCAGTCCGTCTTGTTCGCGGGCAATTCGCGAGGCGGCGTCATCCTCGACCGTGATGTGACTTTGGCCGTCCGGCACGATTCATGCCTCTTTCTTGAACTCGAAACAATCTTGCAGATTCGAAGAGCTTTGGTCCAAGATAGAAAAGTTAGTCCCCGGCAATTTCGTGAAGCGCGATCAGGAAACGGTCGACTTCTTCAAAACAGTTGTAGTGGGCCAGGGAGGCGCGCACCGCACCTCTCTCCGGCGCGATCGACAGGCGCGTGAGCAGGCGCGGAGAATACATGTTTCCATCACGCACGCCAATGCCCCTTTCCGCCAATTCCGTAGCAACCTTCGCGGGCGAAACGCCGTACACGTTGAAGCAGATGGTGGGCACACGCATGTGCAAACGTTCGGAGTTCTGTATTCCATAGACTGTCACCGAATTCGACTTCATCCGAGCTAGTCCAGCCAGAAGTCTGAAGGAAAGCGTCGCTTCGTAGCTCCGGATCGCTTCCATCGCACTGACCAGCATCGATCGCCGCGACGTGGGACGCCCGTTTTTCGATACTCGGGTTCCCAGTGCCTCCAGGTAGCCAATGGCCGCATCCATCCCTGCAACATTCTCGTAAACGAAAGTGCCCACTTCGATCTTCGTTGGTACTATGTCGGGGATGAAGTCTTCACGAAAGGTGGGTAGGGCCTCGAGTGCCTTGCGTTTGCCCCAAAGAAAACCCATGTGGGGCGCAAATATCTTATAGCCGGAGCAAACCAGGTAATCGCAATCGATGTTCTGCACATCGATGGGCCCGTGCGGTGCATAGTGCACAGCATCCAGAAAGACCTCAGCGCCCACGGCGTGCGCCAGACTTGCGACTTTCTTGACGTCGACGATTGAGCCCAGAGCGTTGGACGCCAGAGTGCACGCTACAAGCCGCGTGCGCTCGTTAAGCAGCGGTATCAAGTCGTCCACGTGGAGAGTGCCGTCGCCGCGCATTTTCCACCAGCGAATCTGCACGCCATGACGCTGCAGGATGAGCCAAGTCGCAACGTTCGCCTCGTGGTCCATGTCACTGACAATGATTTCCCTACGCTCCGCTAGAGTCTCCGCCAGAGCGAGGCTCACGATCCGAATAAACGAGGTCGCGTTCATCCCAAAAGCCACTTCTTCCGGTTCGCGCGCATTCAGAAAAGTTGCAACGCTTTCGCGTGCGCGCTGGATGCCGGCGTCTACCTCCTGGCTCCTGCCGTATCGTCCACCGCGCTGCACATGGCGTGTCAGCAGATGGTTCTGTACTGCGTCCAGCACAACTTGCGGCACCTGTGCTCCGGCTCCGTTGTCGAAGAAAACAAACCTGTCTTCGCTGTTGAGCGCGGGAAAGGAACCACGAACCCATTCGATAGGGAAGTCAGGCGCCGCGGCTTCACTGCTGCTGGAGTTGCTGATAAATCACCTCGGCGTTGTCGGTAAACGTGGCGTGATACTTGGGATACTGTCGAAAGTCGGAGTATTTCTCCATGTGAATCTGGCGGACGCCGTCCTGTTCCTTCACGCCGCCCTGATAAAACGCACGAACCTGAGCGAAGAGATCACTCAGATAGTCGCGAAAGCGCTGCAGTTCGACCCTCGACGCCAGTTCAAAATGGCCTGGCACCACCTTGTCCAAAGGACGGGCGAGCACTTCGTCGAGGGCTTTGATCCAGTTTTCTACACTGCCTTGGTCCATCGCGGGGCACGACCGGTTCAGGAAGAGATCGCCCATCGCAATGCTGTGTTGTTGGGGGAAGTACACCAATGCATCTCCAGAAGTGTGTGCCTTACCTGGAAAATAAACCTCGACGGAATAGGGTTCCAAATAGATCGTTAGCTTCTGATTGAACGTGACATCTGCCGGCTTAAAGTGAAATTGTGGGGAGGATTGCATCACCGCCAGGGTTCGGTCGCGGGTGAAATCGGTCGAGACTATCGTTGCGTTCGGACCTATTACGGAATTTCCGCCTTGATGATCTGGATGGTAGTGAGTATTGATCACGTACAACACTGGAAGTTGCGAAACCTTGCGGATTTCTCGCAGAAGTTTGCCGCCCTCAGCGGCGTCGAACCCGGTGTCGACAACAAGAATCCCCGTGCGGCCCGTCAGAAATGTCGAGTTTGCGCTGCTGTCGTTGTCTGAGATGTAGGCATACAAGTCCGGTCCAATCGCCGTGACTTGGGGGATGGCCAAGGCGCTGGCCGAGAAGAGCAGCAGCACGAGGACACGCCAGCCGTTGCGAAACTTCGTTGGGCCGAGATGGACGGCTTTTCGCAATGCTGCTCCTCTACCTTTCTACGAACGACGCAAAATTTTAGAAACTTAACTTCACCGCCAGCTGAATCAGGCGCGGCCCCCCCGACCCCAAGCCGACGTTGTTCTGTGCCGCGTCCGGTGTTTGGAACAAGGTTCCGAAATTCGGCGCGGCCAGAATGTTCGCCGGCAACGCAAAACTCGGGTGATTCGCGATGTTAAAAAACTCTGCCCGGAATTGCAGGTTTACGGATTCGTGAATCCTCGTGTTTTTCAATACGGAAAAGTCCAGATTGTGAAATCCTGGCCCTGTAACAATATTTCGACCGGCGTTGCCAAACGTCAGAATCGCATTTTGAGTGAATGCTACCGTGTTGAACCACCGGGACACTGTATGGGGGCCGGCATTGGGGTCGCCAACGACATTGGGACGGTCATTGCCGAGACCGGTGCTGCTGTTGTCCTGGCCGCTCAACACCGAGAGGGGTTGGCCGGTCTGCAGGCTCAAAATTGCTCCTATTTGCCAGCCATCGCCGATGGTCTTGGGTAGGCCATGCGCTGTGGGGATCTGATACAAAAAGCTCCAACTGAGTCGGTGGCGAATGTCAAAATCTGAGTTACCGCGCTCTGCAGCGAGGTTGTAGTTGTCCTGCGGGAAAATCGTGGTAGCGTTGGCGCCGGAGCCAAAAAACACGGACGCGCCGTCAATCGACTTCGACCATGTGTAGGCAAGAAGTGATGACAGGCCGTGAGAGAAGCGCTTGTCCACCTTTACTTGCAGGCTGTTGTAGTTGGAACTGATCGTGTCTTCCGCCTGGAAAATCTGCGCATATCCGAAGTACGGCACCCTGGCGATGCTCGGAATCAAATTGATGTGGCCGCTCAGGAATTGTGCGACGGGCGCGGGAATCCCCATCAACTCCATCCGAGTCACCACGTCCGGCGACAGCCGATCGATCTGCGGCTGAGTGATATACGCTTGGTCAATCTGCCGGAAGCGTGGCAGCTTGGTGCCCGACGTCCCGACATACCCGACTTCCAGCAGCGTTCGTGCCGGCAGTTCTTGCTGGAAGATCAGGTTGTAATGTTGCGCATAGGGCGTCGGCATGTTCTGGCTGGTTACGGTAATCACCGGAAACCCCGATGGCGCAAAGGCATTTGGCCACTGGGCGAAGGGCGCGGAGTTGAAGTAGTCGGGCAGAAACGGAGGATTCAACATCACGTTGCCCGGGATGTTCCCGATGATGGTTTCGTAAAAAACGCCGTAACCTGCGCGCATTACGCTCTTGCCGTTGCCGCGGAAGTCCCAGGCAAGACCCACGCGTGGCGCAAAATTATTGTGATCAGCATTGTAGATCCCACTCACTTGCGACTGCGTGACGATACCTGAAGCCTGAAGTGCAGCCAGGTTAGTCTGATCGACCGTTGGACTGAGATAGGTGCTGAAGTTCTGCGGACGAAACGTGCTCAGCCTTCCGTGCGCCTCGCGCAACACGGTGTTAAGTTCATATCGCAAACCGTAGTTCAGCGTCAGGTTTCGGAAAAGCTTGAAGCTGTCCTGCGCAAAGAAGCCGTAACTGGTGGTGCGGAAGTTGCGGTGAGAATCGCCAATGAACTGCAACGCCCCGTTCGGCAATCCCTGGGCAAAATCCACCAGCGCATTTGGAATGTTGGTCCCACCGGCTCCGGCTGTATTGTTCGTTCCGCTGAACGAAATCTGGCCGTTGAAGGCAAGATCATACAATCGGTTCAGCTGTGTATATGCGACGTTACCGCCCACTTTGAAAGAGTGCCGTGCGGTCGTGTGCGCGAGGTTGTCTACCCACTGGAAGGTGTTGATCGCCGTTCGGCTCGGTTGGTCAATCCCGCCGCCCAGGTTGGTTACGGATGCGCTGCCGGACACAAAACCGCCGGAGAACGTAATCTGCGGAATGTTTCCCAGCCCCATCGGCGCGTTTGCCGGAATCCCTGTGTTGAAGCCGAACTGGGCTGCTGTCGGTCCGGGTTGCGTGGCCAAGTTAATGTTCGAGCGTGTGAACCCGAAGCGAGCTTCGTTCAACGTTCTCGGTGTGAACACCCGCGTATAGGGAATCGCGATTAAATGATTCGTGCCGTTATCGTTCACGCCCCATCCGGGAATGTTGGTTCCGCTTTGTCCGGGCGTAAAGGGGAAAAAGATGTCGGCCCGGGTTCGGCTATAGCGGGCGGAAACATTGTCGCTGCTGCGCAGGCGGTGATCAAGTTTGACCAGAAACTGGTCGGTTGCGTCGCGCTGCTCAGGAGAAGAAATGAAATTTCCGGTGGGATCGTTCAGATTCGGCAACGGAAAAAGATTGAATACAGTTGCACTCGTTGAGGTCACGGGGACCGCTACTGGATTTCCGTTTGCGTCGGTGAATTGGCCCGCCCGCTCGGCTAGCGTGGGAACGTTCGTAATACGCGTAATGCCGGCGGAGCGCCGGAATCCTTCGTAATTCAGAAAGAAAAAAGTCTTGTTCTTCAGAATGGGTCCGCCCAAGGTTCCACCGAACTGGTTCAGCCGAAGAGGAGGTTTGGCGAAGCGATTGTCATTGAAATAGTTGCGCGCGTCCAGTGCATCGTTTCGCAGAAATTCATAGGCTGAGCCATGTAGCCGGTTGGTGCCCGACTTCGTGACGAGGTTTACCACGGAACCACTGTTCCTCCCGTATTCGGCCGCGAAGGTGTTGGTCTGTACTTCAAATTCCTGAATGGAATCGATGGACGGCAACTGCGCCGCTTCACCGGCAAAATAGTTGTTGTTATCCACGCCATCGACCATAAAGTTGTTGGAGGTCGACCGCTGCCCGTTCGAGGAGAATCCGGATACGTTTCCTTCGCCCCCCTGCTGACCACCTCCACCGCCGGAGACAGCGACGCCTGGATTCAACCGCGCGAGCTGGGCAAAATCACGTCCATTTAGGGGAAGGTCTTCGACCTTTCGATTGTCAATGATCTCGCCCACCTTGGAACTCTCCATCTGAGTGAGATTGGCATTGGCTTCGACGTTGACGACCTCCGCTTTTGCACTGACGCGCACTGTCAGGTCGACCGTGCGCGTCTGATCCACGCCGACTTCAATTCCTCTAGCCAAAGTGACCGCAAAGCCGGGCTGTTCCGCCTGAACCTCGTAGGTCCCCGTCGGCAGAGCTTCAACGCGATAAACTCCGTTGTCTGCGCTGGTTGTCGTTCGTTGCAGGGCGGTCGCGGGGTTAGAGATGGTGATTTTTGCACCGACCACGGCCGCTCCCTTTTCATCTCGAATCGTGCCCACGATTCCGCCCTGGGTGGTCTGTGACCATGCGCCGCCAACCGTGAGAATTGCAAATCCAAGACTGATACTTGCCTTCGCGATTCGTATGAACGACATGCCCGCACCCCCCTCAGGCCTTGTGCCTTCGATTCTCCACGACTCGGCGTCGTTCTAGCGCTTTACTGCCGTTGTTGCACCTGCGGTATCGTCGCGCGAGATTTCATCTTTGTATACTGTGCCACCCTTCATTACGAACTGAACCTTCTGGAGCAACCGCACATCGGCAATCGGGTTGCCTCTTACTGCGACAATGTCTGCAAATTTGCCCTTGGTGATCAAACCTATCTGATCCGACCACCCCAGCAGTTCCGCGGCGTTGACCGTGCCCGCCTGCAGCGCCTGCGTGGGCGTCAAGCCTAGCTCAACCATCGACCAGAACTCGCCGCCGTTCTCTCCATGCGGATACACACCGGCGTCGGTGCCCAGCGCAACCCGCACTCCGCTGTGAAATGCCTTTGCCATATTTCTCTTGGCAGCCGGAATGATGATCGCGACCTTCTCCCGCACCCAGGGCGGAAGGTTCATCTGCGGCGCATGTTCGTCAAACCAGAAAAGCGGGTACGACGTCGGCACCAGAAACGTGTTGTGCTCTTTCAGGAGCTGAATGCCCTCGTCGTCAAGGAATATCCCGTGCTCGATCGAGTCGACTCCAGCACGCACAGCGTCTTTAATAGACAGCGCAGAATGAGCGTGGGTCGCGACCTTTCGTCCCAGCCGGTGGGCTTCCGTAATCAGAGCTTGCATCTCCGCCGGACTGTATTGTTCGAGCAGAGGATTATCGCCCTTGGAGAAAACGCCTCCGGAGGCGCAGAACTTGATCACGTCTGCACCGTATTTCACTGTTTCGCGGACTTTGTGTATCACCGCTTCCGTGCCGTCAGCCGCCCCTTCCGCCGCGTAGTGAAGTTCGAAAGGAAGCAGGTTGTTGTCGCAGTGGCCGCCCGTGATTCCGAGCGCAGGTCCGGAAGCCTGCATGCGAGGACCGATCACGTCGCCGGCATTGATGGCATCTCGAAGGGCCACGTCCGAGTAGCCTTCCGCGCCCACGTTGCGCACGGTCGTGAAGCCGGCGAGCAAGGTCAGACGCGCGTTCTTCGCTCCGATCAAAGCCTGCCGTGGTACGGAGATTCCCAACGATTCGTATCCGCCGCCGGTCGCATTTATGGTCAAGTGTGTGTGAACATCGATGAATCCCGGGAGCAGGGTAGCGTCACCCAAATCAATCACGCGAGCATCAGCAGGAGGGTTTGCAGTGCCGCCATCCACCGATTCGACGCGATCTCCCTTGACGACTACCACAGGCCTTTCAATCATGCGGCCGGAGGCGGCATCAAAGAGTCTTCCCGCTCGAATCACGATGGTCTCAGCTGCGGTTGTTGTCTGAGCCGTGCCAGACGGGGTCGCAAGCAGGATAACGAGCGTCGCGATATAGCCAGGACGTCGCTTTGTGACCGTCTTCAGGATTTTGCTTGCCGCACGCCCTATCCCGGACATGACCTTCCTCTTGTTGCTACCGCTTACTTGGCGCTGTTCTCAACTCCTCTGTCGTAACCAACAACCCGATGTTCTTTTCCAGCAGTCCCAAGGCCGCCCGCACATCGTCGAGCGTGTTGTACACGTGAAATGAAATACGCAAACCGTCATGGCGGTTGGAGACAACCATTCCGCTTTCTGCGAAGATCTTCACCAGAGCATCTGAGTCCTTTGCCTGCAGCACCACGAGCGGTCCAACGCTATCCGCAGGCGTCTTCGAGCGGATGCCCAACTCGCTAGCTCCCTGCAATAGTGCTTTCGTAAGAGTGCCTACTTGGCTCGCGATATTCTGCGGTCCAATTTCCTGAAGCAACCTGACGCCCTCGTTCGCCCCATACACCGGGGGAATCGCCGGCGTACCTGCTTGGAAACGTCGCGCATCTGGAGCAGGCTCAAGCAGTTTGACGTTGAAGGCAAACGGGTTCGTCTGTCCAAACCAGCCGGTAATCGACGGCACCAAAGAGAGTGCAAGCGACTTCCTCACATACAGGAAAGCCAGCCCTGGCGGTCCTAGCAGGTACTTCAAAGTTCCGCTGACATAGAAGTCAAGATCCATTGCCTTGACATCCACCGGCCGGCTGCCGCAGTCCTGATAGTCGTCCAGCAACACCAGTGCGCCCTGGTGGTGAGCGATCTTCGTAATTTCGTTCACCGGCAAACGGAAGCCATTGCGAAAACACACGTGTGTAAGTGGCACGATCAAAGTCCTGTCGTCGATGACGCGCTCGTAAGCTTCGACCGTAAGTTGCTCGTTCTGGGCGTCGATGAAGGTGATCTGCGCGCCACGACTGGCTTGCGACAACCAGATGTGCCCCATGGTGGGAAACTCAAATTCCCCCAGTACGACATTTCGCCGATCCCTCATATCAAGGGCACTCGCGATGGAATTCACGCCGGCAGATGCGCTTGCCACCAGTGCGACTTCCTCGGGATCGGCGCCTATGAAGCTGGCAAAAATCCCGCGGGTCTCCTCATATTTTTGAATCCAGAGATCCCATGGCGAACCCTGCTCATGCCAACTGTGGAGATACTCGCCGAACGCGGCTTCCACACGCTTCGAGAGCGCTCCCTGGGAGCAGCTGTTGAGGTATACCTTTCGCTCGAAGATGGGGAACTGGGAGCGAATCGGCAAGATTGAGCTGTCATTGAATGCCAAGAGCGACTCCCTCAGTTCCACGATTCACGGATCAGCACCTTACAAGACCCTTTAGGGTTGTGCCACGCAACGTGCGAGACAGCCGAGACGGACACAAACTGGCTAGTTAACTAGCCCAGCCTCTGTTAAGCCTCTCCCTTCGAATAGCAGATCTCTTACGTTGCCTTTGACGGGTCCCTTGCGTATTGCGAACATCTGCGTCACCTGACAAGAGGCTTCAAAATGTCGTTCAAATAGTCATTGGTCCCATCGATGCGTTCGAGATGGGGCGAGCGCAGACCTTCGTGGTAAGCGAGCTCGTGCGTTTCGAGCCACCCAGTATTAGAAACAATGATACTGATAGGCGCAGAGTTTGACTTCGACTGCTGGACGGCGCGTTTCAAATCATCGACCGAGAACTGATGACCGTTGATACCCACCATCTTCATGTAAGGGCTGAGCCCGGCTTGGTTCGCGGGCATCCCGGGAATAGCATCTTCAATCGTGCCGTCGGCCTTAACAATAAGACCGATAGAGGCAGTGAAATCGCCCTTGCCGGATGCATCCTGATCAGCGGCGATCATCGTGTTCGGCTCATCGTTGTAGATTACACGCCAACCTCCACCGGTGATGCCCCCGAGCGGCGCGTGCCGATCGACCGACTCTAATCGATCATGGAAGAACTTCCGCCAATCGAGGGGAACCACTGCGCTCAGAGCCGAAACTACGTCCTCGAAGGTATAAGTCTTGATGACGGGCGCTTCGTCCGGTCCGCCGAGGAAGGAGCGGCAGAAGTCGTCGAGAGAGCGCCGCCCTTGCGTCTGCTGGCGGATGGTCACATCCGCGTCCAGCCAAATCAGGACACTCTCTGGATAGAAATCTGTCCCGCGACGGAAGGATGTCCACTCCGAAGGCGAGAAATAAAGGATCTGGGCGGCCCGGGCGGTATTCGCGAGCGATCGCCATCTCCGGCCGGCGCGATGATCAAGCGAGGAAACCACTTTGGCCAGATCCTCTCGCGTTTCGGCAGGCGTCCACAGTCCGCTACGTGTCGTGAGGATCGTGCCCAGGTAGGTTGTGAGCCCTTCATACACCCACAGAAGTTCACCTTTCATCGGCTGCTGAAAATCAGGAGTGGCCAAGCCTTCAGGACGCCGGTATTGTCCGTTCCAAGAATGCGTGAACTCGTGGGGAAAAAGTCCCGCCTCGAGCAAACGTTTGTTGGTATCGACTAGCGTGTGCTCGGGAACGCGATCGTCGCTACTTTCGTGGTGTTCCTGGCCCAGGCCCATGGTGTGGTCACTGAGCGTGAGCAGGAAATGGTAGTCGCGATAATGGTGGGACTGATAGAGTGCACGGGCTTCGGCAACGAGCTTTTTATAACCATCGATCAATGCCGGCGGAATCTCGAGCGCCCATGCGTGGTCGGCGACAACATCAAGGTCGTGCGAGAGTGTGTCGCCAGGAGTCAGGGGAATGACTTTCGTGAATTCGCCTGATTGCACGGGAGAGTCGATGAGAAGGTCCAGAGGTACAGGCGCGAAGTTCACCGTGCTGCCAGCCTGGCTGGAGACAGGCAGGGAAGTGTTGAACTTCCATCCCGGTGGTAACTGCAAGGTGGGGTGGAATGTGATTTGATGGGTGGGCAAACCAGCGGGATAGAGCAACACCTCATGCCACATCAGGATGAGTAGCTTCGATGAACCAGAAGCGCTGAAATCGATAGTGGGCCCAGGCGCAGAGAGCAGGAAATCCAAGTGGACGTCTATAGCGTCAGCACCCTTGGGAACGTCCAGATGAAACGCGTACATGTCGACGTCATCTTGCTGCCAAGGAAGTTCTTTATCGTGGGAAGAAAACCTAAGTCCGGCGAGATTAGAAATGGGGCCGTCGGGAGAGTGGTCTGCGGGCAGCCACTTCGGGTAATAAAGCGTGAGAGGCCCGGCGGGAGCGGGTATATGGAGTTCGGCGTGGAGAATCTTCTGCGGCGCCTGGGTAGCGTCGACATCAATGGTGATGGGCCGCGAAGATTGATTCTGAGCACCAACGAGTGAAGAGCTGATCGCTAGAAAGGCACACACGCAGACGGAAGCATGCCACTTCATGCGACGTTTGACGGCCACGCCCCCTCCAGCACTCAAGAGTTCTCGCGCTTCAATCTTCACCAGGAAATCTTCGCCATGAACTGAATGTTTCTGGGCCCCCCGACACCAAAGTGAGAATCGAAGCTGCCGTCGTCAGCGGTCGCGGTGATCGTGGTGCTTAAGTCGGGAGAAGGCTCGGCAAAATTCGGGTGATTGAATGCATTAAAGAAACTCGTGCGAAACTCAAAAGAAGCCCGGTCTCCCAGGCGGAAGGTCCTCTGCAGGGAGATGTCCCAAGCATTCAGTCCGGGCGCGACAATGGGATTTCGGGGGCAGTCCCCGAACGTTCCGGGAGCTGGAGGAGCAAACGCTCCCGGCAGAACATACGGCTGCGTAAAGTCCCTTAATTGATACCGAATGGGACCGATGCAGTTCGGACGCTCGTGGAAATTGTCCACACCGCTCTCCCCGCCAAATGTCAATACCGGCGAGGCGAGACCATCACGGAAGGTTGTAGTTCCTGACAGCTGCCAATCCTTCAACACAGTGCCAACGAAATTGCCAAACTTCGGCCCCGGAATTCGGTAGACGTAAGTGATGATTAGGGAGCGGCGCTGATCGAATTCCGAGTTCCCGACGCTTCCCGCGAGGTGGCGCGAGTCCTGCGGGACGTAGCCGCTGGTTCCGAAGAAATCTTCCACCTCGGATGCGGTGTCAATGTTGTGCGACCAAGTGAAGGCCACTTGCGTGGTGAGGCCATGGAAGTCGGTCGACTTCAGGATGGTCTGGAGCGAATGGTAATCGGACCAGCCGTTCGACGAGATGGTGTTGATCTGGCGCAGCGTCGGAAAGAGCGTGTTGTAAGGCCGTCGCGACTGAGAGGTATTGGTTGCAGTGTTGATGCCGGGAGTTGGCTGATTGATATCCAGCAGTTGAAGCTGGTGGTTGCTCCGATTGCCAACGTAGCCCACCTGCAACACAAACTTGGGCCCCAGTTCCTGCTGGACATTCAGGTTCCAGAGCTGTGTATTCGGAGTTTTTAAGTGAGGATCGATGCTCGCGATGTTGAAGGGAGGCTGGGGAGCACCAGAGCCGAAGATTGGCACTCCCACGTCGAATGGGATAGGCGCTGCCGGGGTAATGGTGAAACCGGCAGTAGGTCCGATCGGATTTTGGGCAAGGCCTTCCTGGAAATTGTTCAGAGGAATTGTGTCGTAGTAGATTCCGTATCCCGCTCGAATCACCGTTTGGCGTCCGGGAATCAGCCGAACTGGGGGGACCCACGCAAGCGCGATACGAGGCCCAAAATTTCGCTTGGGGGCATCGTAGATTTTTCCTCCCGGTAGCTGGCGCGCCGTCACCAAGCCCAGGCGGGGATCGAAAGCCGAGAAACGGCCCCGCGATTCACCCACCGTTCCGAAAAAGTCATATCTCAAGCCGGCAATCAGAGTCAGCTTGCTGGTGACTTTATAGGTATCCATCGCGTAAAAACTCGGGATGTTCTGATAGATGTTGGCTCGGTTGCTGCCCACCCGGGTGATGAACGTGTTTCCTGGAGTAGGAAGTCCGGCCAGCAAATCGACCAGACCTGCGAGTCCACCATCGGCGGTCAATGTGTCGCCCAGTTGAGAGCCGTCGAACGAAAACAGACCCCGACTCCCTACCACCGTGTAATCCGAGTAGTTGTGAAAGTAGTTGAAGCCGAACTTGAATGCGTGTGAGCCGTGAATCAAGTTGAAATCATCGGCAACCTGAAAAGTGGTGGCGACACGCCCGCCAGCCCCATATTGCAAACCCAGATTCGCGAATCGATCTGGAGCCGAACCGCCGATGTCAAACTCCGGGATACCAAAGCTCTCCGGACCTACCCCGGTGTTGAGGCCGAGTGAAGCAGGATCGACGTTCGCGTCCCGTCCCTTCTGGAACTGGCTGAAGCGGTTGTATCCCAACCGCAAAGTGTTAATGACATTCGGCGAAAAGATGTGCACTTCGCTGATGGCAAAGTTGGCGACGTGGGTGGGGGTGACTCCGAACCACTTACTCAGTTGCGAGCCGCCGCCCGGGCCGGGTCCACCTCCGGGGAATTCATCTTCACCATTGGCATATAGTAAGCGACCCGAAAGAGAATCGCTCTTTGAAATCTGATGGTCCATTTTTGCGACCATGCTGTTTGGTGATTGCTGGCCCGGATTGTCCACGACGAACGGGCCTGAGAGGCCGAGGCTTGAGTAGAGTCCGACCACGTTCAACCCCAGCTTATTAACCGGGATGTTCTTGGACGCGAGAACAGACTCAGCTTGCTGAATCTGTGCCGGTGTAGGGGCAAGACCGCGCAATGTGGTTCCGAGGCGGAGCCTGCTTCCATCATAGCCGCCAAAAAAGAAAGTGCGATTGCGGCCATCGTAAACGTGGGGAATCACCACGGGGCCGCCGATGGTGGCGCCGAATTCATTCCAGACGAAGGGAGCTTTCGGCTTTCCCGCCAAGTCTTCAAAGAAGTTGGCTGCGTCAAGCGCCGCGTCACGATGCACTTCGTAAGCGGATCCATGAATCTGGTTGGTCCCACTCTTGATGATGGCATTCATGACGCTGCCGGCATTCTGGCCGGTGTCGGCGCTGCCGCCGCTCACGACGCTCACTTCTTGAATGGCATCAAGCGGCAGCCGCGTTGCTGCCGTGGCGGAGTTGCCACCTTCATTGAGGGAGGGGAGGTAGGTGGAGGGATCGGTGTTTGAGGCTCCGTCCACAAAAAAGGCGTTGGATCGGGAGCGTGAGCCGTTAATGGTGTATTGCGCGAAGGCAAAGTTGCTGTTCTGCGTGGCGCCCGGCAGGGTCAGGGCCAGGCGCGTATAGTCGCTGTTTCCGATGGGAAGCGCTTTGACCTGCACTTCCGAGAGTTGCCCGCCAACGGAATTCGTTTCGGTTTGTATGAGCGGAGGTAGGGATATCACTTCGACTTCGCTGGTTACGGTACCGACTTTGAGAACGGGCGAGAGCGTGTTCACCTGGCTCAGTGATGTGGTGATATCGGTAAGAACAACAGTCTGGAAGCCCGGTTTGCTCACCGTGATCTGGTAGGTGCCCAGGGCGAGCTGGGAGAAGTTGAATTCTCCGTTTTCATTCGACTCAACCGAACGCTCCAATCCGGTGGAGGTGTTCTGCAGCTCTACCTTCGCACCGGAAATGACCGCTCCTTGAGGGTCACGCACTGTACCGGTAATCCGGCCGGGGAAGTCTTGAGCGATCAGTTGGGTTGTGGCGAATAACGCGACTGCGGCCAAAGCGATTCGAGAAAAGCGGTCCGATGACATTGCGCACCCCTCGCGGTTCCCCGACACCTTGAATAGGTGCGCACCCTACACCGAGTTAGATTGTATGTCAAGAAGATTAAGGCCGGTATACAATCGGTACATCAACGTGCCCCGATCGGAAATGGGGTCTCGAACGGTGTTCGTGCCTGACATATCCAATGTATATTTCTTTACAGGAAAGGCGTGGTTGGCGCAGAATGGCATGCAATTCGCGAGCCGAGGCAGTGTGCAAACGACCAACCCAGCGGTTCCACTGAAACGAAATCTATGAAAAAGAAGCCTCTGACTGGAGACACAACAGCAAGGAAGAGTGTGTCTTCGTCCCGCGCGGGAGGACTTAAGATGAGGACTGCTCTGGTTAGATCGGCGAGCGACTCCAATGGGACACTCAGTCAGCGAGTCTACCAGGCGCTCAAGAAGGACATTATCACGGGCCAGTACCAGCCAGGCGAAGCGCTGAGCGAAAAGGCTTTGGCCAAACGTTATCGCGGCAGCCGAACTCCGGTGCGGGAGGCGGCAGTTCGTCTCCAGCAGGAACACCTGATGAGGATCGTAGCCAATCGCGGTTATTTCATCACGCAGATTACGATTCAGTGGGTAAACGAGATTTATGAGTTTCGAGCCGCGGTTGAAGGAGCCTCCGCCGAAGTAGCCGCGCAGAAGAACTGGGACCAGGCGACGTTAGATCGCTTGGCGCAGTTAGCGAGTACGGAACATAAGGTGGATGATCGAGCCAGTTATGTGCGTTTTATCGAGGCAGACACGGAGTTTCATAATTCGATTGCACAGTTGACGCGCAATCCGCTGTTGATCCGTGCCGTTGCCGACATGCGCTCGCAAATGGAGCGAATCATGTATGCCTCGATCGATGCCGGGTACTACGGAGAATTACCAGTAAGTGAGCATCGCGGTATTGTGGAGGCAATTCAGAATCGGGACGCCGTCCTTGCCCGCAAACGGATGTGTGACCACATCTACATCTCTAAAGACAAGGTTCTACGTTTGGCGAGCGGCAATTCCCGCTTGTAGCCCTCCTAACTCGTCTGTTGTGTCCCAATGCAATGGTTGGCGAAGAAGAATCGTTAGCTTTCCCAAGCAAGCTCTGCCTCGTACCTTGTGATCACGCTCTGCACTGTCTACCCTCTCGGCGCTTGTTTTGGCCTAACCTGCAACCGCTCCACTTCTTTCCAGGCTGGCGCTTTTGTCGGGTATTTCCTGCTTCCAAGTCAGCTTCGACCGGCCGCTTGCCAGAGTCCTACCAAAGGCAATTCCAGGTCTTGCGCCGTTCGTCATAGCGCACGACCCGCGACCCTCAACCCAAAACGCGGCGTCACGAGCTATGGAAAAGACGCGCCCTGGAAAAGTCCAAAAATAGACTTTTCCACCGCGCTTGGAAATCCCGCAAAGAGCGCGGGATTCCCATCGTCCGACAAGCACCAGCATCAAGTCGCAATACCTCTATGGCGTTAAGGACGCCTTACTGATCGCTCGGCAATCGTACGAACTTAACTCGGCGCTGCTCGCGAGCTTAGGCGTAATCCAGGAACAGGCCGAGTGGATTTCGTCGTTGTCTTTTTCCGTCATGCGTCCCGTTCAAGAAGCTTGTTGAATTGTTCAACACTTGACAGATTGAACATTTAGAGCCAAGATGACGCCCCAAATTCTCCTTCCGCATCGATGGAGCGTACGCAAATTCACCGAACCAGCGTTGCCGACCAAGTGGCCGGCATTCTCAGGCAAAGAGTCCTGAATGGTGAACTGCGTCCGGGAACGCCCCTCCAGGAGCTCCCGCTTGCCGAGTCGCTTGGAGTGTCGCGGAATACGATGCGCGAAGCCATGCGCATTTTGTCTCTGGAGGGCTTGCTGAAGCGCAGCATCCACCGGGGCATTGCGGTCGCACAGTTGTCACTTCAGGATGTGCAAGAGATTTATCACGTGCGCCGGGTGCTTGAGATCTCTGCCCTTCATGCAGCGAAGGCGCCTGCGCCGGAACTGCTCCGGGAGTTGCTGGGCGCCCTTGAACAATATGAGAAGGCGGTTCGAGCCCGCGACTGGGTCAGCGCCGTGACGCATGATTTGCACTTTCACAGCCTGCTAATCCGCTTTCTTGGGAACAGGCGGCTGGAATCTTTCTATCAGAAGACAATCGCAGAGTTGCGGGTGGGGATGGTGTTGGTCGACCAGCGGCATGACCATCCTGGCATTCTCATTCCCGTTCACCGCAAGCTGTACCAGTTGCTGACCGCTGGGAAGTTGAAGGAATGCGCCAAGATCCTGCTCCAGCATCTCGACGACTCAGAGTCGCGTTTGTCGAGAGTAATGGACAATCATCGGCTGGCGAAAGCAGTTGGGGCACCGACGTCAAGATCGAAGACCGGTTGAACAGAGTCCTCGCTCGAGTTCACGACGAAGGAGACGACCATGGAGTTGAACTGCAGTCCGCTCAGGAAGCCTTATGCAAGCGCGTTGACCCAGGCAGTTCGCGCCGTCATGGTGTTGATGGCGTCTCTTCCGGTCTCAGCGCAGGTCGTAACGGTGACCGTGCAGGGGCGCGTTTACGACTCCAGCGGTGCGGCCATTTCTCAGGCCACCGTCACTGCCGTGAACGCAGCCACAGGCCTCAGTCGCGGGACTATTGCGAATGCGGTCGGCGATTATCAGATCGCCCTACTGCCCCCGGGGGATTACACGGTTACGGCGGATAAACCGGGATTCCAGAAGTCCGCCAAAAAGATCCACTTGGACATCGGCGCGGCCGGAAGTCTGGATTTCTCGTTGTCTCCGGGGCAGGTGATAGCGTCAGTCGAGGTGCAGGATGTGGGAGAACTGGCGGAGCCGACACGTACCACGGTAAGCTCGGTGATCGACGAGCAGAAGATCGAGAATCTGCCAGTGAACGGACGGCAGTTTATTGATTTCGCGTTGCTGGCGCCGGGCGTGACCATCGGGGATACAACGTCAGGCAGCACGGACGTAATCATCGAGCCGGTCACCAAACTTTCCTTTGCCGGACAAAACATCCACTACAACTTCGTGGCGATTGATGGCGCGGACAACATGTCGACAGCGTCGGGAATCCAGAAGACGACGCCGTCGCAGGAGGCGGTGCAGGAATTTCGTGTCATTAACAGTGATTTCAGCGCACAGTTCGGACGCGCAGTGGGCGGAATCGTGAACATCGTCACCAAAAGCGGAACCAACCGCCTGCACGGATCCGTGTACGAGTACTTCCGCAACGATGCGATGGACGCGAAGAACGCGTTGGCGGCCGGATTCAACAAGCTCCGCCAGAACCAGTTTGGTGGTACCCTGGGCGGCCCAATTCAGAAGGACAAGACTTTCTTCTTTGGCAATTACGAGGGACAGCGGCACGTCGAGTCGCCGTTTTACAACTCGGCTGTGCTGACGAATCTAACCGCCATCAACAATACGAAAGTGAATGTTTTCGGCCTGCCCGCAGAAAATCTACGTGTGAACCGCACGATCAATTACGACAATATGCTCTTCCGAGTGGATCACACCTTTAGTGAGAAGGAAGCGCTTTTCGTGCGCTACTTCTTCAACGATCAGCGCTCGACCAACCTTTCGCCTCTGAACGACGGGTTCGACCTGCCCTCCGGATTCAAGAACAACAGCCTCCGCGATCAGTCAGTGGTCGGAAACCTGACCTCTGTGTTCTCCAGTTCTATGGTCAACGAACTGCGCTTGCAATACGCCAACCGCCGCTTCGACTTCCCCACGGTGAGCACACAGCCACACCTCGAGGTTTCGAACGTGTTTACCATGGGAGTGAACCGCGGCAATCCGGACATCTACACCGAAGGGCGCTTTGAGATTGCCAATACTGTGACCAAGACCGTTGGCTCGCACACATTTTCTTTCGGGGGAGACTTCAATCACATCAACACAACCGAATCGTTCCCGCTGTTCTATCCGTTCGAGGCCGACTTTGGCAGCCTCGCCGCGTTTACAGGCACGGACTTTGTGGCCGCGCCGCATCCGTTCGTAATCTTCTTTGAGAGGTTCGATACTGCGTCGGGTTTCAACGAGCCCTCGTTTAGCACGTCGGTGTACCAGGGATCCGCGATCTCTCAGGCGATCCGCAACCAGGCCAAAGGCACGTTAGGACATACGTATGAGGGATTGTTCGCTCAGGACAAGTGGAGAGCGACCAGCAACCTGACCCTCAACTATGGGCTGCGTTGGCAGGGAGAAACCTGGCCCAGCGCTGCCATCAATAATCCGTTGAAGAATTTTGATCCGCGCGCGGGTTTCTCCTACGCAATTCCGGGAAGCCACACCCTCGTCATTCGTGCAGGCGCGGGGCTTTTCCACGGGACGATTCCATCGCCGCTCTTGATGTGTCAAGTCCCGTCCTGCGGCGGGACGATCGGGAAATTTCCGGGCCGGGAAAACAAACAGGATGACCTCAATGCCAAGACGCGCCTCTCGGCATTTGGTTCTGATCCATTCACGATGGCCACGAAACTCGCAGGCATGCTGGGGCCGACGTTGACGACCGCCAATTATCCGCTTCCCGCGCTGGATGCCGTCATTGTCCGGTTCGCGAAGGACCATAAGCCAGCTTACGGCGCCCAGGTAAGTCTGGGAGTTGAATTGCAACCGTTCAAAGACGCGGTTCTCGACATAACCGGCTTGCACGTCCGTGGGATTCATTTGGGGAGTTTCTACAACGTCAACCAGCCAAATCCGAGTGGCCAGTTGCCGTTCCACGATTCTCACGGAAACGTCGGAACGAAGAACATGTTCTGCGCGAATTTCCCGTGCTTCCCGCCGGTCATTGCACCGGGAGTGCGTTGCGCGATCTTCACTGGCTGTCCGGTTCCCTCGGGCTTCCTGGGGTTTGCGGTGGACTTCGAAGCCGACTCGAAGTGGGATTCGCAGTGGGACGGCCTGCTGGTTACGTTCAACAAGCGCATGACCAAGCACATTGGTTGGGGCCTGAGCTACACCTGGTCCAAGGGCATCGACGATGGCCCGAACCCCAGCTTCGTCCTCATTCCGCAGGATTCCTGCTGCTTCAACAAGGAACGAGCCCTGTCCGCCGACCATGTCTCACAGCGGTTTGTCGGCAACGCAACTCTGGCGGGTCCGACGCATACGAATGCTCTGGTCAACAATTGGGAGCTCGGCATGATTGTTAGCCTGCAAACGCCGCATTATTTCACCAAGTTTGCTGGCTTTGATGCGAACGGCGATATTTTTGGAAACAATGACCGCGTAGGCATCGAGGGGCGCGACACCTTCCGAGGTGACACTTATCAAAGCGTGGATATACGGATCTCGCGTACGTTCGGAGTTCGTGAAGGCTTGCATCTGCAAGCGATGGCGGAGGCGTTCAACCTGTTGAACACACTGAATGTGAATTACTACAACACGGCCTACGGGGCGTCGGATTTTTGTCCGGTGGGCGGGCCCGCGTACTGCGGCACGGGGCCCTTCTTCAAGGAGGGTTCGCCGAATCCCTCCTACGGGACGCCTCGATCCATCTTCAACCCGCGCCAGATTCAGTTGGCACTGCGCTTAACGTGGTAGGTCGCATCGCGAAGCAGGAATCGGAACACGACGAGAACAGGACAACGACGATGCGTTTTGGGATTTACTGCGAAGTCCAGACACCGCCCGGTAAGTCGCACTACGACATGATCTGGGAGATCATGCGGCAGATCGAACACGCCGACGACGTGGGCTTCGACGTGTATTCGGTGATTGATCACCATTTTTTTCAGAAGTTTTCCATTTCCGCGAATCCTTTGGCGATGTTTGCAGCGGCTGCGCAGCGAACGCGGCGGATCCGGTTTCGAACAGCGCTACATACGCTTCCGTTAGAAAACCCAATGCGGTTGGCGGGCATGATCGCCGAAACCGACATCCTTACCAACGGCCGCTTGGAGTGCGGTTTAGGGCGCGGCCATGCCTGGCTTTTTGGTCCCTCGGCCCTACCGCTGGAAGAAAGCCGGCCACGTTATAACGAGGCCGTCGATATTCTCGAATTAGCTTTCTCGAAGGAGCAATTCTCGTACGACGGCGAATACTACAAGGTAAAAGATGTTCACGTGGTGCCCAGGCCGATCCAGAAGCCACATCCGAAGTTTTACACGGGTGGCACCAGCGACATTACCTACCAGATGGCGGGTGAAAAGGGCTGGGGCATGTTCGTGCCGCCTCTCCTTCCCTGGAAAGTGCTCGAAGCGCCGCTGAACATTTACAAGAAGGCCTGCGCAGAACACGGGCACGCCGCGGATATCGTTTACATCCGGCCGGTCTATCTCGATGATGATGAGTCGGTGATTCGCCGGGAGGTGGAGCAGGCACTGCTGAACTTCCTGGCCTTTAATGCCTCGCCTGTGGAGTCGTTGCAAGATGAGCAGAAGAAGCAAGAACTGCGGGCCAAAGGCTACGGTTTTTACGCCAGCGGTGCGCTGGAGTCTTTAACCCGGCTGACATACGACGAAATTGTGGATCAGGAGATTGCTTTCATCGGAACTCCGGAGAAAGTCATCCGGCAAATCGAAAACCTGCAAGGGAAGGGCGGCATCGGCGAGCTAGCGATTGTGTCCAATTTTGGCGGACTCGAAAACTGGAAGAGCATCAAGACGCAACAGTTGTTTGCACAGCGCGTGATGCCCGCTTTTCGCACTTCAACGGCAGAAGTGGCGGCTGATTGAACCCAGGGATCAGCTTATTTGCAACACTGAAAGTAGCAATGTCTACCCGAGTAGTTTCGACGCGCATTACCGAAACGTTTGCGCCGATGAGCGCGCGCCGGCTTCTGATCTTTGGCGGTATTGCCCTGATCGCGGGAGGCATGCTGTTTGGGGACATCTTTGCTGTGTTTGTCCTCCATCAGAACGGCGGGCAGACCGGGCAGGCACTGTTGGCTGCCTCGGAGGCAGCGAGCGCTGGGAATACGCTTGCCGTGAAGCGGGCCTTCGAGCGGATCGGTGGGTTGCTGGAGGACCACGGGACCAAGGTCGATACTCACGTTCATATGACCGACGCCGGATATCTGGCTCTGCTGTTGGCTCTCATGCAGCCGTATGTGGCGCTTCCCCAAAAGCATAAAAAAATACTGGCAGGACTATTCATCGCAGGCGGACTGCTCCTGCCAGTAGGCATTTTTCTAATTCATTATGTGGGCCTTGCGTACAGTCCATTCGCCGCGATCGGGTGGGCAAACGTGCTGGCAGACTTTGCTGCGGCCGCATTAATCGTGGTTGTCATCGCCGAGGTTTACGGTCTCTGGAACTGGTTGCTTCGCGGCGGTCCCGTGGACGAGCCCGACTTACCCGCGAGCCGCACATGGGAGCGCCGCACTTTAATGAGCGGGGGAACGATCTTGATCCTCCTGGGTTTTCTGTATGGTGCGTGGTATGCAGGAGTGGATTTATATCGCCACGAAGCCCGCGAGGCGCAGATTTTGAAGAATATGCTGGACGCCGTGAACAGTGGAGGCGCCGGCACCGTGGTGCAAGTAGCAAGCTACGGCTCACTGGCCGCTGAAAGGGCAGTAATGATCGCAGCGCACTCACACGCAATCGAGTTCGGGCTTCTGGCGATGTTGCTGTCGTTTGTGCAACCCTATGTCTTTCTGAGTGATCGTTGGAAGCGGCGTTGGGTGTTGCTGTTGCTTTCCGGGTCGTTCGCGCTGCCTCTGTTCGTGCTGCTGGAGGTAGACCTCGGGCTGGTGGCGGGAGGCATCGCCGATATTGGGGGCTTGTTGGTGATTATTGCTTTGGTCGGCATGCTTGTGGGCGTCCTTCGCTACAGCGGACATCTCGATGCGGCCGAGGGAGCCGTGTGATGAGTTCGGCACGCAAGCTCCTTTTGGTTGGAGGCCTTGCCCTGGCGGCCTTCGGAATGCTCTATGGGCTGCATTACGCAATCTTTGTGGAGCATCAGACTTTGGACCGGATGGGAGCATCGCTAGCACAGGCGTTTGCGAGCGCGGCAGAGCGAGACACGGTCGAAGCTCACGGTGCCATTGATGCGTATGCCTCGACCAAGTACGACTATGTGCGGCAAGTAGACGTGCACTCGCACTGGATCGGCCTGGCGATGTTGCTGATTGTGCTGGGGGCGGCCTTCGATGGTGTAGCGCTTAGCGCCCGCTTGAAAACTTGGCTCGCAGCAGCGCTGGTGACTGGTTCGATCGTGTTCCCGATGGGTGTGATCCTCCAGACCGTAAGCCATGGCGCAGTTTACGCGTCGGCATTGGCGATCTTCGGGTCAGCAATCGTCACAGTGGCTCTGGTCGCGGTAGCATGGGGATTCGCGCGCGTTGAGCGGTCCTGAACAAGGTTGTCGCTAGCACTTGTTACGGCGCTTGGTGTCGGGCTACGGTCCAACGACGGGCGAGGAAACTTTCGACGTTGCTCAGGGAGTTGCCCGTTGCTTCACCGTTTCAACATGGAAAGTGGGATTGGAGCCTCTTTTAGAACACTGGACAAGGAATGTATCCACGACCATTTCATTATCACCGCGCCGCGTCCTTGAAAGAGGCGGCCACCCTGCTCTCCCAGTTAGGCGACGACGCCAAACCGCTCGCCGGTGGTCAGAGCCTGATTCCGCTCATGAAGCTGCGCTTCGCGAATCCAAGTCACCTGGTCGACTTGAACTTCGTTCCGGGCGCCGCCTATATCAAGGAAGAGGGTGGATCCGTGCGCTTTGGGGCCCTCACTCGACATTCTGAGATCGAGAAATCCAGCGTGGCTGCTCGAGTCTCAATTCTTCATGACTGCGCCGCGGGAATAGCGGACGCACAAATCCGCAATCGCGGCACCATCGGCGGTTCCCTGGCGGAAGCCGATCCCAGCGGAGACTGGGCCGCGGTCCTTCTCACCCAGAAGACCGAGGTCCGCTGCCTGAGCCCGCGGGGTGAGCGGACCGTCCCGCTCGCCGGCTTCATCAGCGATGCCTATACCACGCTTCTGGAGCGCGATGAACTGGTGCGCGAGATCGTCGTTAAAAGTCCGGAGAAAGGCAGTGGGGGAGCTTACCTGGCATTCAAACGCTCCGCGCCTGTGTATCCCACGGCCAGCGCGGCCGTCCATTTGGCGATGGAGGGTGACATCTGCAAGGATGCGGCGATCGTTCTGGGCTGTGTCGGACTGGTTCCGGTGAAGGCGACTGCGGCCGAGGGAGCCCTGCGCGGGAGCAAAATCGACGACAAAGCGGTCACCGCCGCCATGGAGGCGGTACGCGCAGCTGTAGATCCGCAGTCAGACATGCGTGGTTCGGCGGAATACAAACGAACGTTAGCTGCAGCACTAGTAAAGCGCGCCATCGCGGTGGCGGTGCGCCGCGCACGCGGCGAGCGAGTCGAGGTCAGTCACATCTATGCCTGAAACGTTCGAAAAGGTCACGATTCAAATCAAGGTAAACGGCAAGCCATATTCGGCCAGCGTGGAACCACGTCTGCTGCTGGTTGAACTTCTTCGCGAGGAGTTCAACCTAACGGGCACGCACGTGGGTTGTGACACCACCTACTGCGGAGCGTGCACCGTGCTGATGAATGGTGCGATCGTGAAGTCGTGCACGATGTTCGCCGTGCAGGCGGATGAAGCCGAGATTCTGACCGTCGAGGGACTGGAAAAAGATGGAACGCTCCATCCGATCCAGAAAGCCTTTGGGGACTCGTACGGCCTGCAGTGCGGCTACTGCACACCCGGCTTGATGTTGTCGACATATCAGTTGGTCAGTGAGAATTGCGAGCCGAGCGAGACGGAGATCCGCAAGGCCATCGCGGGGAACACCTGCCGTTGCACCGGGTATCAGAACATCTTCAAGGCCATTCGCTTGGCTGCGCAGAATATGAGGGGGGCGTAGCAGTGGCCATCAAGTTTGCTGGCGCGTTCGAGGTGCGGCGCACTCCGGAACAAGTGTATGACTTCCTCACCGATCCGAATAAGTTTGGCCCGCTACTGCCGGATTTTCGAGGCATAACGGTGGAAGATGCCGAGCACTTCACCGTCAAAGTGAACGTCGGAATTTCCTATATCAAGGGAATTGCAGACCTGAAGATGCACCTGTCGGAGTCGAAGCGTCCCACGCGGGCGCAATACAAAGGACAAGGCAGCGTGGCCGGGGGCAATGTGAGCATGGTTGCAGCCTTTAACCTGGCGGCCTCGGGAGAAGCGACAAAAGTTGTCTGGGAGGGGGAGGCGCAGGTTTTCGGGCGGTTAACCTCGGTTGCTGGCGGATTGCTGGAGCCACTGGGCAGGAAGCAGGTTCAGAAGTTGATCGACGGGTTGCAGGCTGCCCTGAATGGGGTGAGTGGGGGCACATTGTGAACGGAGACGGCAAGAAGTGGGTAGGCAAGGCGGTGCCGCGCAAGGAGGAAGATCGCCTGCTGCGCGGCCTTGGCAAGTTTGCCGACGACATCAAGTTGCACGAGATGCTCTACCTGCGCTTCGTTCGCTCGCCGTATGCGCACGCCAAGATTGTCAGCATCGAAACTTCTCAGGCTGAGACACTTCCGGGAGTTGTATGCGTACTCAACGGTTCGGAGATCGCTTCTCAGACCCATCCATTTATCGAGATTGCTCCCGACGCAGGCGGCAAGATTCGTGATTTTCCCATGGCGGTGTCGAGGGTCCGCTATCAGGGCGAACCCGTGGCCGCGGTCGTGGCTGTGTCTCCCAGGGTTGCCGATGACGGCGCCGAGGCTGTGCAGGTGGAGTATGAGGCACTCGATCCCGTGGTCGACGCCGAGCAAGCGCTTACGGACGTCAGCATCCTGCACGATGAGGCAGGCACGAACAAGGTGTGGAGCGGCGTGTTCGAGTACGGGGACGTCGAGAAAGCGTTTCGAGAAGCTGCTTCGGTGGTCGAAATCGATCGCATGCACTTCCATCGATTTTCGAGTACCCCCCTTGAAAACAACGTAGTGATCGGCCAGTGGGATCCGAAAGACGAACGCATCTACTACTGGTGCAATAACTCATTCCCATCCTTCGCAATCCAGTTCCTGGCTGCGCACCTCGGTGTTCACATCGACCGCATTCGCGTGCAGACCTTCGATATTGGCGGCAGCTTCGGCATCAAGATCACGAGCTATCCACAAATGGCTGTGTGCGCGCTTGCTTCGAAGAAGGCGGGTGGTCGTCCGGTCAAATGGGTCGAGACACGGTCGGAACACATGACCTCGAGCGCGCATGGAAATGAGCGCACCTTCCGCCACACCCGCGTGGCACTGGACAAGGATGGGGTGATCACTGCGATTACATCGCAGCACATCGATGATTGCGGCGCCTATCCGCGCTATGAGCCGCTGGGGTGCGTGATCTGGTCGCAGGTGTTCCCGGGAGTCTATCGATTCAAGAACGCGCGCATCGATTTCACCCAGGCTGTGACCAATAAGTGTCCGGTCGGTCCGAATCGTGGCTACTCGCGCATGCAGCACCTCTGGTTTCTCGAGCGGGTGGTGGATATCTGCGCACATGCACTGGGTGTTCCGGCCGATGAGATGCGGTTGCGGAACTACATCCGGCCCGAAGAATTCCCATACACCACGCCGAACGGCTGTATCTATGATTCGGGAAACTATCCGAAGATGCTGGAGATCGCCAAGAATCTAATCGTTTGGGATAGTTGGAAGAAGAAGCAAAGCGAAGCACGCAAAGAGGGCCGGATGGTCGGGATTGGCATTGGCACGACACTCGATTCCGGGACCAACAACTTTGGCCAGTCCCAGATCGTGAATCCGGAGGCGCCTTTTTCGGGCAATTCGCAAGGCGCGAACTGCAAACTCGACATCTACGGAGAGGTGGTGGTGGCGGTCGGATCCTGTCCACAAGGCCAGGGTCATGAAACGACCGCGGCACAAGTAGTCGCCGACGTGCTCAACATCAGTCCCGATCTCATCACCGTGCGTACGGGCTTTGACACCGAGCGCAATGTGCACACCGGATTTTCCGGGACCTACGCCAGCCAGTTCGCTGTCTCGGGACTGTCCGCGGTCCATGGCGCTGCGCAGAAGCTGAAGGCAGAGATGGCACGCCTTGGAGCTTTCGTGCTCGAGAGCAAGGCTGAGGAGATCGAGTTTGGTATGGGAGCGCAGGGGCCGGAGCTCCGCTCGAAGACGAACGGCAAGTCCATCAACTACTGGGGTTTGGCGAACATCGTCAACGTGAACAGCGCCGTGTTGACGGCTGATCTCTATGACGTAACGCTGAATTGCCGCTACATCTGGCGGGCGCCGTTCAAAGTGCCGGACACAAAGAAGAAATACGGCAACCTCACCATGACCTATGCGTCGCAGCTGCACATAGCTGTGGTCGAGATCGATCGGGATACCCTCATTCCCAAGATCCTTGACTATGTGGCAGTGGACGACTGCGGCACCGTAATCAACCCGGCGATCGTGGAAGGCCAGGTATACGGTGCCACTGCGCATGGGATTGGGGCAGCGCTGCTCGAGAACTGCGTGTACGACTCCGTGGGAAACATGCTGACCAGCACCTTCAGTGATTACATCCCTATCACGGCAATGAACATGCCGCTTGTGAAGTACGGTCACATCGAGACGCCCTCACCCCACAGCTACAGCGGCGCGAAAGGCATGGGAGAAGGTGGCGCGGCTCCGATCCACACGATCTCTGCCGCATTGCAGGATGCTTTGTTCGACAAGGGAGTCTTTATCGAGGACTCTTTCAACAATCCAGACACCTTGTTTCGCGCGCTCAAGGGGGAAACTGGCCGAGCGGCTGAGCGGGTGAAGGTGGAGCGGCGAGCCTAACGCAAGCGCATGAAGCGAGTCTGCATCATCGGGTGCGGCGCGATCGGCAGCTTGTACGCTGCGCACCTGGCGCGCGTGGCCGAAGTTTGGGCTCTGGTACGCCGTAAGGAGCAGGCCGAGGCTCTGAACCGCGATGGACTTAGAGTGTCGGGAACGCATAACTTTTCGGGGACACTGCGGGCTACCGATAATCCTCGAGAGCTGCCGAACTTCGATTTCGGAATCGTAGCTACCAAGGCGACGCAGGTGAAGGAATCCATTTCGGTGGCCGGCGACCGGTTTGACCGAGGGGCTTTGATTTCAGCTCAGAATGGCTTGGGCAGCGAAGAGATCATCGCAGAGTATACCCGCGGGCATGTCATCCGCGGCACGACATTCATGAGCGGAACGCGGCACAGCGATACACATGTTCAGTACGAGCTCAACACGGCGACCTGGCTCGGTCCGTTTGAGCCTCGTAACACGCCGTTCGCGGTAGTGCAGGAAGCTGCCGAGTTGCTGGTACAAAGCGGGCTCAAGGCGGAAGCACTGCGCGATGCGCGTCCGGCACAGTGGTCGAAGTTGATTTTCAATGCTTCCGTGAACGGAGTTTCGGCCTTGACGGGGCTTCCGCACTCTCCCCACTTTGCGGCCGAGGTGGAGTTCTCGGATCTCGGGCGCCTGCTCCATGCCTTGATTGAAGAAGGCAAGAAGGTGGCCGCCGCCGCCGGGATCATGCTCCACGAGGACCCGTGGGCGATGAACAAGATTGGCGCGATGACGAATCATCCTCCGTCGATGCTTTCGGATGTGCGACAGCAGTCGCCTACCGAAGTGGATTTTCTGAGTGGCGCCATCGCGCGAGAGGCCGCACGTGCGCATATTGAGGCTCCTTTGCACACGGCGATCTATCGACTCATCAAAGGAAAGGAGGCGGGGTGGGCCTTCAGGGATGAGAATCGACCCGTGGCCGCACACGAAGGAGCTGGTACCTATTGATTCGAGGCGACCAATGCTGCGTCTCGAGGGAAGCAATCATGGCTTGGCCCAAGGATGAGTCGAAGCTGAACCGGGTACGCGCCCTGATGAAAGATCAGGAGGTCAGCGCACTAGTCGTCCGCGCGCCTGACAATGTCCTATATCTCACCAACTATTGGTGCATGAAGGGTTATGACGCCGTCGTTTTCCCGCAAGAGGGCGATCCCACGCTTATCGTTCTCGAGCCCCAGCTTGCGGACGCGCAGCGTAATTCGTGGACGGAGGATCTCAAGCTTTTCAAAGGATACGACGAGCGCGACCCGCGACCCGCCCCCTTCCGCTCCCTTGATCTGGCTTTGGAGACGTTAAAGCAACGCGGCCTCACAGATAAGGTTGCCCTTGAACTCAACATGGGAACCCAGAGCGCCGATCGCATGGTGGGAGAGCCCACCACTCCTACGCAGTTCTTTTTCGACGCTTTTCGCAAGGTCTCCGGTCAAGTCGTGGACGCAACACCCCTGTTGAGTGAAACCCGTGCCATCAAGACAGCGCAGGAAGTCGAGCGCATGCGCCTGGCAAACGAACTGGCCGCGCTGGCCATGGACTATACCCGCAAACACATGAAGCCAGGGATGAAGGAAAGTGAGGTCGGGGGCATGTACGAGGGCTTCGTGCATGGTCTCGGCGTTGGATACAAAGGCAAGGTCGAGATGGCGCGAGCATTCACGCTGGTCTGGTCTGGGAAGGGGATCGCGACCTTTACTGCGACCAGTGATCGCCCCATCCAGGAGAACGAACCTACACTCTTCGAAATCTGGGTATGTGTGGATGGCTACTGGACCGACCTGACCAAGAATGCGTGTCCGGGCACTCTGACCGCTCCGTATCAGAAACTGCTGGACCTCTTACTGGGCGTGTTCGACGAAGCAGTAAGGTTCGCGCGTGATGGGGCGAGTTTCCCTGAGTTGGACCGTCTGATTCGCGCGCGAATTACGGAAGGCGGGTATCCCGGGCAGCCGTCCCATGCCGTCTGCCATGGCGTCGGTGCTCGGGCGCACGAGCCGCCTTTTGCGCATCAGGCAGGAACTGGCACGATCAGGAAGGGGATGGTGTTGGCGATCGAACCGGGAGTTTACTGGCCGGGCGGCGGGGGATTGCGCTTGGAGGACAACTTCCTGATCACGGACAACGGCAACGAGAAGCTTTGCACCGATCCAGACGACTTTCGTCTGGCGTATCGACATTAATAAGGGATAAGCAAGACATTGTCGAAACCGAGCACAGTCCGCAAGACGAACCTCAGTCCCGATACGGTGGAGAAGATCCTGGCCCAAGTAAAGGAAGATGAGATCGTTGCGATGTCGCGCGACGTGATCAATATTCCAAGCCCCACGGGCGAAGAACTGCAGATGGCTCAGTACATGCAGAATGCGCTAGAGGAGCTTGGCTTGCACGTCACGTGGCAGGAGGTCGAAGAAGGGCGCGCGAATGTAGTGGGGCGTTGGATCGGCAGCGGTGGCGGCAGGAACCTGATGTTCAACGGCCACATGGATACTTCCAACACCGGACGCGAAGACTTCCTCACTGGCTTGGGTTACAAGCCGAACGCCGTGGTGAAGAACGGATTCTTGTACGGCCTCGGGATCTACAACATGAAGGGGGCTCTGGTCTGCTACACGCATGCCGTGAAGGCATTGCAACGCGCCGGTGTCCGGCTGAAAGGCGATGTGATCATCGCAGCGGTTGCGGGTGAAATCGAAAAGACGCAGTGGGGTGAGTTCAAGGGGAAGGAATACCGCGGGTATGGTTTCGGGACACACTACCTGGTGAATCACGGAATTCTTCCGGATATGTGCATTCTCGGTGAGCCCACGGACATGCACGTTGTGCTCGAGCACTTCGGCTCCATGTGGGCGCGCATCTCCTGCGCTGGGATTTATGTGCACACGGCGTTCTGTGAAGGCAGGGAGGAGATGAACTCGATACGCCGGATGCATACGCTGATGGATCCGATCCTGAAATGGATTGCGAACTGGGAAACGAAAGCGGCCCACGGCGGCAAGAAGGCAATCGTCAATCTCGGCGGCATTCGTGGCGGACATGCATGGCGGGCCAGCCGGACCCCTGAGAAGACCGATCTTTTCCTGGATGTTCGTGTTCCGCCGACCATTCCGATGAATGAAGCGCGCCGCGAGATCCAGCAGATGTTTCTGGATCTCGAGAAGCAGCATCCTGATTTTGGCCTGGAGTTTGAAACCTACGTCTCTGTGCCGGGCGCCCGGATCGAGGAGAGTCACGAATTGATTCGGGTCATCGATGCCAATCATGAGCGCATCATGGGCACACCTCCGGAGAGGGAAGTCGTCACCTGGTGCTCGGACGCAAGCGTTCTCAGCCGCTATGGTGTGGAGACAGTGAACTACGGACCTTCCAGCGGCCCGCGGAACAAAGAAGGCGAGAAGGTAAAGATTCAGACGCTGGTCGATATTACGAAGATCTACGCATTGACGGCTGCGGATCTTTGCGGAGTCGCGTCGTAGTGGGCCAATTTGCCCCGAGGTTAGACGTGCCAAGTCAGAAAGAAGTTGAACGGCGGTATAAGAACGTCCGCTCGCACATGGAGAAGGCAGGACTGGATGCGCTGTTGGTCTGCGGAAACCAGTATGCCGGGTTCGAGGGCGCGGTGCTTTACATGTCGGGGTTCGAGATTGTTCACCGCTACGTGTATGTTCTGTTTCCGCTCGAGGGCGAGCCCACGCTAGTGTTCCCTCGCGAAGCGCGCTGGATCGGCGACAAGGGCAAGCCGTGGGTAAAAGATCATGTTTGGCCCGAAATCCCCGGCCAGTGGATCCGCGACGTTGCTCTAGAGCGAAAGTGGAAAAGGCTCGGCGTGTACGGCTTGAACTTCGTGATGGCAGTTCGAGACTACCGGGAACTCTCGAGCGGGTCGCTGGAACTGGCTCCCTTCGACACACAGTTCGACATGGCGCGGGCGGTGAAGAGCGAAGAGGAACTGGCCGAAGTGCGCGATGCCATGGACATCATCCTCGATGGATTCTGGGCGCTGGTTGGAGCGTATGCACCCGGCAAGACCGAGGCGCAGATCATGGCTCCCGCGGTGGAACGCTTCTTTGCGCGAGGGGCCGGACCCCGCATGATGAATATTCTGCTCTCGGGCGGCCATGGCGAGGCAGAGGCGTTCTTTAAAGTCCCCGGAAAACGCGTAGTCGAAGCTAGCGATCTTTTGTTGTACTCGCTAGAGATAACGGGCGCAGGGGGATACTGGGTCGAGTTCTCGCGCCCTCTGCTCCGAGGCAAGCCGAGCCCGACCACGCAAAAGATGGCGGATGCGTATCCCGTGGCGCTGGAGGCAGCGCGCAAAATGATGCGCGCCGGCGAACTCGCTAGCAACGTTCATCGAGTGGTGGCCGAGACATTCTCGAAGCACGGTTTCGCGCTCGGACACCTCTCCGGACACTCTATTGGCACGACCATGCTCGAATATCCGGCGATTGGCGCCAAGAGCGAGGTGCCTCTTGAAGAGAACATGATCTTCTCCCTTCACCCACAGGTGGTCGATCGCGATGGCAAGGTCTGTCTTTACACCCAGGACACCTATCGCGTCGGCAAGAGCGAGGGGGAATGCCTCGCCCAGGTCCCATGGAAGTTCTTTGCCGGCCAGGAAACACCAGAAACAGCAAGCCGGTGAACAGCGAGGCAGAGATCGGGAAAGGCCCTTCGGATGAAGATTTGCATTGTGGGTTGTGGAGCAGTGGGCAGCCTATTTGCGGCACATCTGGCCAAGGCTGGCGAAGTCGAGGTATGGGCGTACGACGTCTGGAAAGAGCATACGGACGCCATTCGCAAGAACGGCCTGAAACTCTCCGGCGCGGCAGAATTCACAGCAAGGCTTCATGCGACCAGCGATCCGAACGAGCTGCCGCAATGTGACTACGGCATCGTCGCCACCAAGGCGATTCACACGAGAAACGCCCTCGCGCAGACGGCTCATGCCTTTGGTGATGCTTCGGCGGTGTGCTCGGTCCAGAACGGCGTGGGGAACGAGGAAATTCTTGCCGAATACGTGAAGTACGTAATTCGAGGGACAACATTTCCGGCGGGCCACCCGATCGCGCCTGGCCACATCGGCTACGACATCAAGGGTGACACCTGGATCGGCCCATTCGAACCAACCCAGACACCCTTGGGACGGGTGGAGGAATTGGCGGGCCTGATGACACGCTCGGGCATGAATACGGTTGCGTTGCAGGATGCCCGTGGAGCGCAGTGGACCAAGCTGATCTTTAATGCATCGACCAATCCCGTGGGCGCGCTGACGCTGCTCCATCATGGCGCCGCTACCCGTTTCGTACCGACCGGAAAACTGTTCGAAGATCTGATCGGGGAGGGGGAAGCGGTCGCCAACGCTCTCGGGATCGAGTTGCATGGGGATCCTCGCCAGATGGTTCAGAAAGGTGCAAACGCCCCCGGGAAACACCGTGCCAGCATGCTGCAGGATGTTCTTGCAAAACGTCAGACCGAAGTCGATTTCATGAACGGTGCGATCGTGAAGTGGGGCGAGCAGGCCAGTGTGCCTACCCCTCTCAATCGCGCCCTCTGGGAACTCATCAAAGGGCTCGAACACTCCTGGACCGAGCCAGACTGAGCCGTCTGTTTTCGCGATCAATAGAGGAGTCAATCGTACAACTATGACCATTCCTTTCAACATCGGCGTCCTGCAACTAAGTATGGAACCAGTGCGCGAGACGGTCGCCATGGCGGCGGCCTGCGAGCAGTCGGGCTTCGACGCTTTCTGGATTGCCGAGGCGTATCCCTGGTGGCGCAAACACGGGTTCGAGGCGCGGTCGTCCACTGCTGTTCTCGCGGTGATCGCAGCGGCGACGAAACGGGTTCAACTCGGCTGGGGCATCATCTCGCCCTACACCCGCCATCCAGTGCAGATTGCCATGGAGGCGCGCGTCATGCAGGATCTGGCCGGCGACCGCTTCATGTTGGGCCTGGGAGCCTCGAAGATCTTTATGAAGGAGATCGGCGAAGGCGAAGGAGACACCGTTGGCCCGGCCACGGTCATGCGCGAGAGTATCGAGATCGTGAAGGGAGTGCTGCAGGGTGGCGCATTCCAATATGAGGGGAGGGTGTTTCAGGCGAGCGTGCCGCCTTTAAAGACTGACGCGCACACGCCACGTGGAATCCCGCCCATCTATGTAGCGGGGAGTGGGCCCGTGCTGCAGAAAATGTCGGGGTCCATCGGCGACGGCCTGCTGACGGCGAGCATCACCACACCAGCCTTTGTGCGGTATTCCCGCAAGAACCTGGAGGAGGGGGCGAGCAAGGTGGGGAAGGATCCCACCAAGCTGATTTTGGGATCGGTGATCGTGGGCAGCATCGGCCGCGATTCGAAGAAAGGCAAGGAAGGCGCCCGCGAACAGGCAGCCATGTACCTGGCGAACAAAGTGCAGAATATCAAGGGCTCTGCGGATGTGTTGTTGCAGTGTGCGGGCTTGACCTTCGAGGAACTTCAACCAGTGGCGGATGCGATGGAGAGAGGAGGCAGGAAGGCCGCCGCCAGTGCTGTCACCGATGAGATCCTGCGCAAGGTGTGTGCGATCGCCGGCACTCCGGACGAATGTATCGAGCGCCTCGAGGAATATCGTGCAGCAGGTTGCACGCACATCATGTTAGAGATGTGGGGAGCCGACCGGACCGGACAGGCGAAGTTGTTTGGCGAGGCGGTGCTGCCGCATTTCACGAAGTAGTCAGTGCTTCAAGGCCCCAGCGTGCTCGTCGACGATCTGGCGGAATTCCTCGTCGGACAGCAGACCCCGCTTCGCGATGGCTCGCTTCTTGACCGCAGCGAGGATCGGCCCGCGCTGATCCTGAGGAAACGCGATACCTAGCTCCTTCGCCTTGAGATCAATGCTGTCGAGGCCGCTCTTCTTGCCCAGTACGATATGGCGCTCAGCGCTCACGAGTGTCGAGGAGTAGGGCTCGATCGCCTCGGGAATGTGGAACTGGCTCGCTACTGCGCCGCTCTCGCGCATAAAAAGGTTCTGGCCCACGAGAGGTTTCCACGCCTCCAGAGTGTAGCCGCCGGCCTTCTGCACGATTTCCGAGACTTCTCGAACCTTGGTCAGGTCCAGCAAGACGGGCACGTCGTAGAGGCAGCGCAGCGCTAGCGCGATCTCACATATGTCCGCGTTGCCGGCGCGCTCTCCCATCCCGTTGATAGTGCCCTGAATCCAGGACGCGCCGCCCCGCACGGCAGCCACTGCGCACGCCGTGGCCATCCCGAAATCGTTATGCCCGTGGAAGTGGACTGGGACCTGCGGCCCGACCCAGTCGCGAGTCTGGCGAACCAGGAACTCTACTGCTTCCGGTCCACAAGCGCCGATGGTATCAACAACTACGATCTCAGCTGCCCCTGCTTCAAGTGCCGTTGTATAGACCCTCTGCAAGAACTCGAGGCCTGTTCGCGTGCCATCGACCGCAAAAAAAGCAACGGTAATCGCATTCTGCTTCGCGAATGAGATGGCTTCGGAGACACGGCGGAGTACCTCGTCGCGTGTGATTCCGTATGCTTTCAGCTTGATGTCGCTGGTGGGAGCCTCAATCACGGAAGCGCGCAAACCCAGCCGGATGAGTTCTTCGACGTCGGCCTTCACCGCGCGCGAGAATCCCCAAAGCTCGGCTTTCAATCCCGCTGCTTGCATGAGTTGAATGGCTTCGCCATCTTCTGCGGAAACACGCGGGAATCCGGCCTCGATGCGGCTCACGCCGAGGACGTCCAGGTGCCGGGCGATTTCCAGCTTCTGTTGAGGCGATAAAACCACGCCGACGGTCTGCTCCCCGTCACGCAACGTCGTGTCGTAAAAGCGGATCGGAGCCTTCGGAAATGCGGACCGAATTTCCGCGCGTGCATTGAGTTCACTGACCCAGACCTGATCCTTAATTGTCGCGGTCATCTTGAAAGCTCCTCACCTCAGGGTTTCCTGCGTTGCCATCGCTTCCGGCTTCTGCCCGTAAGCCTCCTGCCAGGAAATGACCCGATTGCGCAAAATACCAATCTTGTCAATCTCGCACTCCATCACGTCTCCAGGCTTCAAATACCATGCCTTGGGGTCGCCACTGAAAGCGGCCACACCCGACACCGTGCCGGTTGAGACGACATCACCGGCGCTATAGCCCATTGGCGAATAGTGGGACAGAATCTCTGGGATTTTGACCGACATTTTTCCGGAATGCGAGCGCTGACGGGATTGGCCGTTAACGCGCAGCTCCATAGCCAGGTTGTGGGGGTCGGGGATTTCGTCGGCAGTTACGATCCACGGCCCCAAGGGACAAAACGTATCGATGCCCTTGCAGAAGCTGAAAACGCCGGACTTCATTTCCCGCCGCTGGATATCGCGCGCGGTGATGTCGTTGAAAATGACATACCCACCTACGTAGCTGCCGGCTTCTTCTGGACTGAAATGCTTGCCAGCTTTCTTCAGAACCACCGCCAGTTCCAATTCGTAGTCCAGCTCCTGCGTCAGGTGCGCCGGATAAATCACCGGCTCATCGTGGCCGATAATGGAGTCCACATTCTGGAAGAAAACAATCCATGGCATCACTGGATGCGAGAAGCCGGCCTTGGTCGCCTCCTCGTGGTGCTCCCGGAAATTTCCCGCGGTATGAAAGAACTTCTTGGGTACAATCGGCGCCTTTAGGCTGACATCAGCGACAGCGTAGAATGTAGGCTCACCGTGCACTCCCGTTGCATCGTCGCTCTGGTTCAGGGCGTGCTCGACGGCGGTCCGAGCCGCTTCGAGGCTGGTGTCGCCTCCCTCGAACAGCGCGCGCATGTTAACGGGCACCAGTGCATCAGCCAATCTTGCATACGCTCCTTCCCGCCGAACGTCTCGCAGGTAGAGAGCGTAGGCGGAATTGAGGTCGACGATTCGATCGTCGCCGGTCAAGGCGCCAGTGCGCGATTGTCGAACAGAATTCTCAAAGGTAATGAGTCTCATGGGAAATGGTCGGTTCGCAGACGGCGGCGACCTCTAAGAGTTTATTGCTCAGACATTCAAGTTGTCTATCAGGCGGCTGAGGAAAGCCTCTCACAAGTCGCACGAGTGATACGATTTCTAAGGACGCACATGGCGTCAAAGGACCTCGCACACTGCATGGACAAAGCAGAAGAACTGCGAAAACCCATCCTTCCCGGTCAGGGAGCTTCCGATTACGAGCGCTACCTGCGCACGGACGAACTCCTGGCATTGCAGAAAAATACGGCTGAACTCCGTCATCCGGACGAGATGACCTTCCAGATCGTCCACCAAGCTTCCGAGCTACTGATGAAGGGCGCCGCATTTGAACTGGAACGAGCTCTTCAGTGCGTAAAGGGCGGTGAACTTCTGGATGCCGGCCGGCTCATCCGGCGTGCCAACATGGAGTTGGAGTATCCAATCTCCATGTTACATGTGCTGGAGACCATCACTCCGTACGACTATCACATCATCCGCGGAGGCCTGGGGCATGGCAGTGGCCTGGATTCTCCCGGTTTTCTCGCCCTACTGCACATCGGACCCCGCCTGGGCCAGGCATTTGATCATCAACTGCAGAAGGCCGAGCTGTCAGTGATTGATCTTTATCGCCGTCACACTGAGTTCTTTGGCCTCCACGACATAGCCGAACGCATGCTTGATTTCGATGAACGTATGCACCTGTTCCGTTTCCATCATCTCAAGCTGGCACAGCGCATTATCGGGGGAGGGGTGATCGGTACCATGGGAACTCCGGTCGAAGTCCTCCATCAACGTATGGAACATCTCTTCTACAAGGAGCTATGGGACGTTCGCAACCAGATCACCGCAACTGTGAATGAGTCGGTCTGAGCATCTGCGGCGCTCAGAATGTTGTGCGACTGTAACGATGTATGCTGCCGTCCTTGCCATTCCTGGTAGTCTTCACAATCCGGGCCGGTGCGCCGTGAAAAGGCGCTGGACTTCAGCGGGTGTAAATCTCGCCCTTCTGCAACGACTTGCCTTCCTGCTGTACACATAACAACGTGTCAATAGGCTGGCGCCCGCGTCCGCCGGCTGGCCCGAAGTCGAACCAGAACCGTTAATCGGCTGTTCTGCAGCTTCCATTCGCAGGCCGTGTTTCTGTTTGCGTGTAGTGGGCGACAACTCCGCCGCTGGCGTTTGCCTCCTCGCAAGGTCACACTGAATTGACCAGGGTGACTATCACGGGCCTTGCCTGGACAGGTCGTCCGCAAAACTACCTACTTTCGGTCTGATTTCATTGCCTCTCGCTCGAGGAGCGAAATTGCTGTCCTACGCGCTGGTCAGCCAGTTGTCACAACAATCTTCCTCGCCGTTCCTCCAAGAACGTGCGCACCAACAGAATCTGTGTGCAGCGGGGTTGGGGTAAGGAGAGGTGTTGCAAAACGGGCTGGAATCTGGGGCAATTTCAGGCTGTACTGGCGCGGATCGCAGACCGTTGGGGGCGCTCCAGACGAAAATCGTCTCAACACCGTCGGAGCAGGCGATTTGGGGGCATAATTGCTACCGTTTTCGACGTCAAAAAGGAAATTCCGGCTGAGATCTTCAGGAGAAAGCTTTACTTATGGACTGGAGGAAGAACGGAGTCAAAATCGTACATGCCGACGAACTGGACATGAATACGCCACAGACGCCGGGCATGACGCGGGCTGCCGCAATTACTCATGCGAAAGCCGGAGCGACCACGTTGTGGGCTGGGACCATGGTCGTCCAACCTGATGCGAAGACGGGACCGCACCACCATGGAGAACTGGAAACCGTCCTGTACGTGGTGAAAGGACGAGTGCGGATGCGCTGGGGCGATCGATTGGAACTCAGTGACGAAGCCGGAGCCGGAGATTTTATTTACGTTCCCCCGTATGTGCCCCACCAGGAGATTAATGCTGATCCAAATAAGACGTGCGAAGCCGTAGTCGTGAGGAATGGCCAGGAGCCGGTCGTCGTGAATCTTGACTTGCAGACGCCAGAACCAGCCAGCGCTGGGCACCGGGGTATGCCCTTTCACCCTGATCGCTGAAGACCTATCAAAGACCCTCGTGAAGGGGACGCAAACTGCCGAAAGTGGTCTTTGCAGTCCAATTAAATTTATAAGGAGATTTCATCAATGCCTCATAAAGAGGAATCAGACACGCTCCACTTGGAACAATCCCGCACTGTCGTTTCACGGCGAAAGTTCTTGAGTGCCGGCTCCGCTGCAATTACTGCTGTCGGCGCTAATCTGCTGTTAACTCCAATCGCGGCGCACGCAGAGACTGAACCACAGATCGTGTGGTCAACATCACAATGGAAGATAGCCGACTTCCGCACACTCGTGGAGGACAAAGCGCCGGTTAAGCAGTTATTCGACGCTCGACAGATCAATCAGGGCAGCTTTCTGGATGAAATGAAGAACTCATTGAATGCGCTGCATTACGGCT
>WNFP01000170.1_pt1 | contig 55239 bp, 53 predicted proteins | sample 5400201 | NCBI WGS metagenome assembly WNFP01 (sample SAMN13153355, study PRJNA577476) | soil metagenome | isolation source: 115 cm saprolite under Madrone tree | place: USA:California | collected 2016-06-14 | reverse complement strand
GCACCACGGAAACGCGGTCCACCTGCCCTTATTGCTCGGTAAGCTGCGGCGTAATCATCCATACGCTGGGTGACAAAGCCAAGAACGTGACCACGCAGGTGGTCCACGTGGAAGGCGATCCGGACCATCCTATTAATAGGGGAACGCTGTGCCCCAAGGGCGCATCTCTCTACCAGGACATCCTGAATGAGCGCCGGCTGCTGAAGCCGCAGGTACGGCGCCCTGGCGGGACCGATTGGGAAGACATTTCCTGGGACCAGGCAGTCAATGAGATCGCGCGCCACGTAAAAAAGACCCGCGACGAGAACTTCATTGAGACCGATGCCAATGGCAAGACGGTGAACCGTTGCGAGGCAATTGGCTGGAACGGCGGCTGTACCGACACCAACGAATTCAACTATCTGGTCGTAAAGACCATGCGCAGCCTGGGGGTCTGCTACCTGGAAAACCAGGCCCGTGTTTGACACGGCCCCACGGTCTCAAGTTTGGGACCAACTTTCGGGCGCGGCGCAATGACCAATGGCTGGATCGATATCAAGAATGCCGACGTGATGCTGATCATGGGTGGCAATCCGGCCGAGAACCATCCCTGCGGTTTCAAATGGGCGGTGGAAGCCAAGAGGGTCCGCAATGCAAAAATCGTTGTGGTGGACCCGCGCTTTCAGCGCACGGCTTCGCAGGCCGACCACTTCTGCCAGATTCGTGCGGGCACGGATATCGCTTTTCTGGGCGGCATGATCAACTATGCCCTGCAGAACAATCGCTTTAACCGCGAATACATCACCAATTACACCAACGCGGCGCTGATCGTTAAGAAAGGGTTCAAGCTGGCCGAGGACGGTGTCTTCTCCGGCTTCGATCCTGCCGCGCTGAAGTATGACGTTTCCAGCTGGAATTACGAAGAGGGTGGAAACGTGACCGGCACCGCGGCGGCGGCAATTGCCGCTGGCGACGGGCCTGCCACCGCCGAATCCGCTGCCCATGCGGCCTCGGTAACTGTTGCCGCCAAAGTCGCGCCGGTACCAGCCGGAGCCAAGCCGGCGGTCGCTGCCGCTCCGCCTCCACCGCCCACATTGCCTCCGGATACGGCATACGATCTGTCGCTCGAGCATCCGCGCTGTGTGTTCCAGTTGATGAAGAAACACTTCTCGCGCTACACGCCGCAGGTGGTCGAGAGCATCACCGGCATTCCGGCGGAGCGCTGCACCAAAGCGTGGGACATGTACACCTCCGTTCGCAGGGATGGTGACATGAAGAAGGTCGGCACCATCATTTATTCGGTGGGCTGGACTCATCACAGCTTTGGCACGCAGATCATTCGTACCGCGGCCATGGCGCAGCTGCTGCTGGGCAACGTAGGCCGCGCCGGTGGCGGAGTCAACGCGCTGCGCGGACATTCCAACATCCAGGGTGCGACCGATATGGCGGGCGTGTTCGACATTCTGCCTGGCTATCTGAAGGTGCCCACTCCCGCCGACGCCGACTTTGCCGCTTATATCAAGCGCATTACTCCCACCTCGGCCAAGCCGAAAGAGTGGGATTCCTTCAATTACTGGTCCAACACGTCGAAGTTTGCCGTCTCTTTCATGAAGGCCATGTACGGCGACAAGGCCACCAAAGAGAATGACTGGGCCTTCAATTATTTGCCCAAGGTTGATCGCAAGTACTCCTGGGTGGAGATGTGGGACAACATGTACAGAGGCAAAGTGAAGGGTTTGCTGGCCTTTGGCATGAACGGCGTGGCGATTGGGCCGAACTCGCAAAAGAACATTGATGCCCTGAAGAAGGCCGACTGGCTGGTGGTTTGCGATATCTATCCGGAAGAGACCAGCAGCTTCTGGGAGTCGCCGGGAATCACGGACGATCAGAAGAAGCAGATCAGGACCGAGGTTTACCGCTTGCCGGGCGCTGGCTTCGCGGAGAAGGACGGCACCTTCGTCAACTCCGCGCGCTGGCTGCAGTGGAAGTGGGCGGCAGTGCCCACGCCGGGCCTGGCCATGCTGGACCAGGAAATTCTGGCGCGCATCTTCCTGAAGGTCCGTGAGCTGTATCAGAAAGAGGGTGGCAAGTTCCCGGACGCCATTCTGGGCGCGACGTGGGCTTACAGCAATCCGAACAGCCCGTCGCTGACCGAGGTGGCGAAGGAGATCAACGGCAAGGCGCTGGCCGATGTGCATGACGACAAGCAGACGCCCACTGACTGGAAGGCCGGGCAGCAGCTGCCGGGCTTTGCCTGGCTGCGCGATGATGGTACTACTTCCTGCGGCAACTGGCTTTATTGCGGTTCGTGGCCGGATGCCGGCTCCAACACGCAGCGCCGGGGCACCGAAGATCCGTCCGGACTGGGCATCTATCCCAACTGGGCATGGTCGTGGCCGTCGAACCGCCGCGTGCTGTACAACCGCGCGTCGTGCGACGTCAGCGGCAAGCCGTGGGATCCTGCCCGCAAGCAAATATGGTGGAACGAGAGTGCCGGGAAATGGGTAGGCAATGATGTTCCCGACTTCAAGGCCGACTCCAAACCCAGCGACCACATGGGGCCGTTCATCATGCAGCCTGAAGGCCTGGGACGGCTCTTCGTCCCGCTGGCCGGACTGGCGGATGGCCCGTTCCCTGAGTTCTACGAACCCATGGAGAGTCCCACGGAGAATCTGCTGCATCCCAAACAGTCCAACAATCCCGTGGTCAAAAAGTATTCGACCGACATGGACAAGTACGCCAAAACTGGAGGCGAATTTGACATCGTCTGCACTTCGTACCGCCTCACCGAGCATTACCACTACTGGACCAAAAACAACCCCATGAATATGGAGCTTGTGCCGGAGCCTTTTGTGGAGATTCCCGAGGACCTGGCCAAAGAGAAGGGCATTGCCGGCGGAGACAAGGTGAAAGTCAGCAGTATTCGCAGCACCTATTACTGCAAGGCGATGATTACCAAGCGCATCAAGCCCATGATGATCAATGGGAAGAAGACGTATCAGGTCGGAATTCCCATTCACTGGGGCTACAAGGGGCTGGGCGACGGGCGGCCGGAAAACGAGCGCACGCCGATCAATCTGCTTTCACCCACGGTCATTGATCCCAACGCATACACACCGGAGTTCAAGGGCTTCCTGGTGAAAATCGAGAAGGCCTGAGGAGACTGAAGCGATGAGCAACGGAACACTGGAAATAAAAGCGATCTCCGGTCACCGCGGCGGGGTCCCTGGGAGCGATGTTTCCCGCTCCTACGATGTCTGCAAGCTGGTGGACACCACTACCTGCATCGGCTGCAAGGCCTGCGAGGTGGCCTGCCTTGAGTGGAACGGATATGAGTTCCGCGAAACCATGTTCGCGAACACCTACCAGACCATGCCGGACACGGCGTGGAACTTCTGGAACCTGATTCGCTTCAAGGAATACGAAACCGAGGACGGTACGCCGCAGTGGCTCATGCGCAAGGACCAGTGCATGCACTGCGCCGAGCCGGGCTGCCTGATCGCCTGTCCGGCGGATGGCGCGATTGTGCAGTACACCAACGGCATTGTCGATTTCAATCAGGAAAACTGCATCGGCTGCCAGTACTGCGTCACCGGCTGTCCTTTCAACATTCCCAAGTTCAATCAGGAGACCAAAAAGGTCTATAAGTGCACGCTGTGTTCGGACCGCGTGGGCGCGGGGCTGGAACCTGCCTGCATCAAGGCGTGTCCCACTGGCTGCCTGCATTTCGGCAGCAAGGAAGACATGAAGTTTGAAGCCGAAAAGCGCGCCACGCAGCTCCGGAACAATACCTCGTATAAAAACGCCGGCGTCTACGATCCCGAGGGCGTGGGCGGCACGCATGTGATGTATGTGCTGCACGACATCAATGCTCCGGAAAAATACGAGCTGCCCAGGAACCCCACCGTCCCGTTCTTCGTGAAGATGTGGAAGGGGCCGCTCAAATGGATTGGCGGCATAGCCATGGGCCTGGGCGTGGCCACGCTGTTTGGCCATTACCTGCGCTTCGGCCCCAAGCAGGTTGAAGGAGAGATGAACCAGGGGGGCAAAGCGCAATGAGCAGCAATATTGTTGTTCGCCACGGCACCGATCTGCGCGAAAACGAGGTTGTTCGCTACACGTTCAAAGAGCGGCTGTGCCACTGGGTTTCCGGCCTGAGCTATGTGTACCTCATGGCGACGGGGCTGGCGCTGTTCACGCCCTATCTTTACTGGATTGCTTACGTGCTGGGCGGCGGCCCCACCATTCGCTTCTGGCACCCTGTTGTCGGCCTCCTCTTTTTTGCCAGCGTGCTGTGGATGCACAACCTCTGGCATAACGATATGAAGGTGACCGACGAGGACCGCACATGGTCGAAGACCATGCCCGAGTACGTCACTAACCAGGACCACAAGGTCGCCCCGGCCGGCCGCTTCAATGGCGGCCAAAAGCAGTTCTACTGGGCCATGTTCTGGGCTTCGCTGGGGCTGATCGTTACCGGCCTGGTGATGTGGTTCCCGGAACTCATGCCGCGCGCCCTGCACTGGGTGCTGCCCATCGTGGTGTTCGTCCACGTGGTGAGCGCGCTGGTTACGATTGCGGCCTTCATGATCCACATCTATATGGGCCTTCTCTTTGTGAAGGGCGGAGCCGAGGGCATGCTCTGGGGACGAGTCTCCACTCAGTGGGCCAAAAGCCATCACCGCCTCTGGTACGAAAAGCTTTTAAAGGAAGACCGTGGCAGTATCGCCCCCGGCGGCAAGGGAGCCGATTGAAATCTGCTTCTGTTTGGGACCGTCGCATTGCGCGGGCCGGTGAACTGGTGGAAAAACAGCCTGCGGCAGCCCAACTGCTCAGGTTCTACCAGGGAATCGCCCGCTTTCAAAAGAGCGTCTATGAAAAGCTAGCCCGCACCGAGGGCCACGAACCCGCTGTTCTGGTGGCCTTTCTTCCCGAGCTGATTTCTTTGGTTCGGGAGACAGGTTCCGCGGTGCTGCGGCAAACCGCCGAGGCGCTCAGCCGCTCGCTCCACGAGTTTCCCGGCGAATCCGAAAGCGAGCTGCTGCAAATGCTCACTGCCGTCTGGCAGCACCAGGAAGAGCCAGAGAAGCTTTCGGCGGAAATGCTGTTTTTCCTGAACACCCTGCTGCAGCCTTATGCCGAATACCTGGCGCAACAGACCGGCCCTCAGGCGGAGTCAGCACAATCGCTCTGCCCGTTCTGCGGCTCCAGACCGCAACTCGCGGTGCTGAAACCGGAAGGCGATGGCGGCAAGCGCTTCCTCGTCTGCTCGCTCTGTTCTACCGAGTGGACCTTCCGCCGCGTCCTGTGCCCCGGATGCGGCGAAGAGCACAAGGACCGCCTGCCCATCTTCGTGGCCAAAGAGTTCGACCACGTCCGCATCGACGCCTGTGACACCTGCCACACCTACATCAAATCCATCGACCTGACCAAAGACGGCCTCGCCGTGCCAATAGTGGATGAACTGGCGACGGTCTCACTCAACCTCTGGGCTGAAGAAAATAAGTACAGGAAGCTGAGTCCCAATCTGTTTGGGGTGTGAAGCGGGATTTACCACAGCATCATTGATCGGAGAGGTGGTAATGGGTATTTCGATTGACGAATTGTCGAGTACATACCCGCGCCTTTATCACATTACGCACGAGGGCAGTTGGCCCGGTATTCAAGAACGCGGTCTTCTGAGTACCGAAGCGTTGCTGAACCTATACGGCATAAGCGGTGAACTACGCGATTCAATACTCAGTACTCACCGGCCGAACTGTGTCCCGATTGAACATCAGAATTATGGCCGCGTGATTATACGTGACCAGAAGCCGTTGATTGAATCTCGCCTTAGAAAAGTTCTCCAGGATGGCCTCTCACCGCGCGACTGGTATATTTTGCTTAACAGCAAGGTCTTCTTCTGGGTATCAAATGAACGGGTTGAACGATTACGAACCGCAAGAGCATATAAATCGCTTCGTCAGACTCTCATTATTGTTGACACTGCTAAGCTACTGGAACGCCATGCTGAGCGTGTTACTTTATGCCCAATCAACAGTGGCGCAGCCCGTCCAATGGCGTGGCCCCGAGGAAAAAGTTCTTTTCTTTCCATAGATCACTATCCTTTTGATGAGTTTAGCAGAAAACGGGGACGCAGCAGGAATGCGGTCGTGGAGTTTGCCGTAGATTATTCGGTTCCAGACATTAGCGATTTAGTTATCAGTGTATGTGAGCTGGGTGGTGGACGGCCCGAAACCACTATATGGCCGTGAGCACATACATGATCGGATGACAAAGATGCGATTTGAATCCTGCAGCGGTAAATGCAAGTGCAGCCAGCCCTTATAATTTAGTGAAAATTGATGGTGGCTGTCATCTTGAGCGGAGCGCCTCAATGACGTTACGGCTGCAAGTAATGTAAAAGCGCGGAGTCGAAAGATCCCGAGGATGTTCGTCGATCAATACAGCTTCAGGGAGTTCTCCCCAGTCACTGTCCCGCAAATTGCATTTCACTACCATAGTTTCCGCATTTGACATGGTGCTGGCCAGTAGTTTCGTGCCAGGGTATTGCGCAATAAGTGAACCAGTACGACGCACGGCATTCGTGAGAACTCCCTGAATCTGCGTTTACGTTATTGATATTCTCGGGATCTCTCGACTTCGCGCTGTAGAGCTTTGCAGCGAATGACATTTTTCTGGCGCTGCGCTCGAGAAGACAGGGTACAGGCGGTTTTGTGGGTTCAGTCATTCACCAGGGACTGTCCCGGAAAAATGCATTTAACGGCCCCAGTTTTCTGCCAAGGTCCTGCCAGCGCGGATTCAGTTTTTCGATGAGGGCGATCTTTTTTCGCGCCGCCAGCGCTTAAGTTGCTTTTCACGGCTAATGGCCATGTGCACGTCATGGTAATACCCGAATCGCTGGAGAGAATGTAAACCCAGTACTTGTAATGGAAGCCGTCCCGCTCGGAAAAAGTGTTAACACGCATTCGTAGTTAATACGCCTTTTAAATCAATGGCTTGCGAGGCAGCCGACACTTGTCCGACTGGGCGAAAAATTACGGTATTTACGGCTGGTTGAGGGTAATCTGCGCGGGCTGGGCCGGGACATGACGCAGCAGGAAGTTGTGCGCGCCATTCAAAAAGAACACAAGCTGAAGATCAGTCAGTCCTATCTTTCGCAGATTGAAAACGGGTCGCGCCCGCATTTGACCAACAACACACGGATGCTGCTCTCCCGGTTTTTCAAGGTGCATCCGGGGTATCTGGTGAATGATCCGGAGGGCTTTCATAACGAGCTGCTCTCCGATGTGAGCGCTCTGGAGGACAAACTGGACCTGTGGCTCATTCAGGGGGCGGAGCGTTTTCGCGGTGATCCCGGCGTGGGCCGGGCGCTGCTCAACCTGGCCAAGCACGATGATTCGCGCTCCTGCCTGGTATTGATAGACGCCATTTTGGAGACGCCCGAATTGGCGGAGCGGCTGCTGCAGGTGCTGCGGCCGCAGGCAGCCGGAGGCGTGCGGGAAAGTGAGGCTTAGATGAACTGGGAGCTTTTTTATCTGGTTTGTTTTGTCGTCGGCTTTACCTTCAGCCTGGTCTCGTTCCTGGGCGGGCTGGGTCGCTTTCATCTGCATGCCCCTAAGCTTCATCTGGGCGGCCATGCAGGTGGCGCAGCCGGGCACGCGGGACCGGCAGGGCATGTTTCCGGCCATGGAACTTCAGGCCATGGTCATGGAGCAAGATCCGGGGGCAGAGGAGGGCATTTCTCCCTAATCAATCCGGCCACGCTTGCCGCATTTCTTACCTGGTTTGGAGGAATCGGTTATCTGCTGGTGAAGGTGAATCATGTGGTGGTCCTGACTGGACTGCTGCTGGCGACCCTCGCGGGAATCGCGGGTGGGGCACTCATCTTCTGGTTCGTGGGCAAGGTATTGATGAAAGACGACGGAGACACGGACCCTCTGGAATACGAAATGGTGGGCGTGCTGGCGCGAGTGAGCAGCGCCATTCGTGCTGGTGGAACAGGCGAGATCATTTTTACGCAACAGGGCGTCAGGAGAGTGTCGGCGGCGCGCAATGAAGGCAGTGAAGCGCTGAGCAAGGGCGAAGAGGTGGTAGTGATGCGGCATGAGAGAGGCATCGCTTATGTGCGCCGCTGGGAAGATCTGGCCCCGTCGCCCACCGATGACGCCGCTCAGGAAACAAAAAATTTGTAAGTCAGGGAGGCAATTTAGATGGTGAACTCTAGTCTGATGTACTGGGTGGTTGGAGCAGGAATCCTGGTAGTGGCGATTTTGATGCTCTTCAACATGTTCGCCCGGCTCTATCGCAAGGCGGGGCCGCATGAGGCCCTGGTTGTTTACGGCGTGGGCGGGTTCAAAATTGTGAGCGGTAAAGGCAAAGTCGTCTATCCCATGGTCCAGACCTGCAAGGTGCTCTCGCTGGAGCTGATGTCCTTCGACGTGGCTCCGCAGCAGGACTTATACACCAATCAGGGTGTGGCGGTTACGGTGGAGGCCGTGGCCCAGATCAAGGTGAAATCGGATGACGTATCGATCAAGACGGCAGCCGAGCAGTTTCTTACCAAGACGCCGGACGAGCGTGAAGGACTGATCCGTCTGGTGATGGAAGGTCATCTGCGCGGCATTATTGGCCAGCTAACGGTGGAGCAGATTGTGAAAGAGCCGGAAATGGTGGCCGACCGCATGCGCTCGACCTGCGCGGACGACCTGAGCAAGATGGGGCTGGAGGTGATCTCCTTCACCATCAAGGAAGTTCGCGACAAGAACGAGTACATCGCCAACATGGGGCGTCCTGATGTTGCCCGGATCAAGCGCGATGCCGACGTGGCGGCGGCGGAAGCCGAGCGCGATACGGCGATCAAGCGGGCGGAAGCGCAGCGGGCGGCGGCGATTGCCCGGGCGCAGGCCGATCAGGAGCGGGTGCTGGCAGAGACGCTGTCTTTGGCCAAGCAGTCGGAGGCGCAGCGCGACCTGGAAGTAAAGAAAGCGGCGTACGCCGAAACCGTAAAGCGCCAGCAGGCGCAGGCGGACAAGGCTTATGAACTCCAGGCAAACATTCAGCAGCAACAGGTGATCGCAGAGCAGGTGCGGGTGCAGCAGATCGAGAAAGAGCAGCAGATCAAGGTGCAGGATGCCGAGATCTCGCGCCACGAGAAAGAACTGATCGCCACCGTGCTCAAGCAGGCGGAAATCGAGAGACAGCGGGTGATGAACATCGCGGAAGCCGAAAAGGGGCGCCTGATTGCCGAAGCCGATGGCCGGGCCAGCGCGATCCGGGCACAGGGTGAAGCCGAAGCAGAGATCATCTTCAGGAAAGGCGAGGCGGAGGCCAAAGCCATGAACGTGAAGGCAGAGGCGTACCAGCAATACAATCAGGCAGCGGTGGTGGACAAATTGATTACCAACCTGCCGGAAATTGTGAAAGCAATGGCAGCGCCGCTGGCCAACGTGGACAAGATCACCATTGTCTCCACCGGCAATGGAACGTCCGCTGGCGCCAGCAAGATTACCGGCGATATGGCGCAGATTGCGGCGCAGGTGCCGGCGCTTTTCGAGTCGCTTTCCGGCATGAGCATGACGGAGTTGTTCTCCAAAATAAAGCTGATTGGAGACACACCACCGAACCCGGCGCCTGGCGATGGTAACAGTTCTGCTTCCAAAATTCAGGGAGCAGGCAAGTAGTAGTTAGCGGACCGGTATCTGCCGGTCCGCTTTTTTCGTTGGCAAAGAATTGGAGGAGTTATGGCATTACTGGAGCGAGTATCAACCCTGGTCCGGGCCAATCTAAACGATCTGATCGATAAGGCGGAGAATCCGGAGAAGATGATCCGCCAGGTCATCCTCGACATGGAAAACCAGCTTCTGCAGGTCAAGACTCAGGTGGCCATCGCGATTGCCGACCAGCATCTGCTGGAAAAGAAGCTGAAAGAAAATCAGGACAAGATTGCGGAGTGGGAGCGCAAAGCCGACTTCGCGGTGGGAAAAAAGCAGGACGATCTGGCGCGCGCGGCCATCGAGAGATCACTGCACTACAAGCAGCTCACGGAGAGCTTTGTGCAGCAGGTGAGCGACCAGCGCCTGCAGGTGGAGACGCTGAAGACCGCTCTCGGCAAGCTGCAGCAGAAGCTGGAAGAAGCGAACTCCAAAAGCGATCTGCTGATAGCCAGAAATCGCCGGGCGCGCACGCTGGACAAGGCTGCGGAGGCCCAGGCCAAAGCCGGCGACCACAATAACATCGGCACCTTTGACCGCATGAAGCAGAAGGTGATGCGCAATGAGGCCATCAGCCAGGCGAGGACCGAACTGCTGGCGGAGTCTGCCAACAGCGTGGACGAGCGCTTTGCCCAAATGGAAAAAGAAGAGGAGATTGACCGCATCCTCAACGAGCTGAAGGCAAAGCGCGGAGCATAAGCCGGGCCGCGGGTTTGATAATCTTCAGCTATGAAGAAATGGCTCGGCGTTATTTTGATGATGGTGTGTCTGGCGGCGATGGCCGCTCCCCGCTCCGGTCCAACTCGGGACGAGCAGAAGCTCTTCGAGCTGGTCAATCAGGAGCGGGAAAAGGCCGGCCTGCCGAGGCTGCAGTGGGAGAACCATCTGGCGGAATCGGCCCGGGGACACGCGCAGCAGCTTTCGGAGCATGAGCGCCTGTCACACCAGTATCCTGGCGAGCCGGAGATGGGGGAGCGAATCGCGGCCACTGGTCTGCGCTTCAATGTTGCCGGCGAAAATGTTGCTTATGCTCCCTCGGTGGAGATTGCCCATGAAGACCTGATGGCTTCGCCGCCGCACCGGGCCAATATTCTGAACCCAAAGTACAACGCTTTGGGGCTGGCGGTGGTTGCGCGGGGCAAGCAGATGTATGTAGCCCAGAATTTTGCTCATGTGATCCCGGAGTATTCCGAGAGCCAGTTTCGCGATGCGGTGACCGGAGCCATCCAGCAGATTCGCCGCGCAAAGTCTCTGCCCGCGATGCAGATGGTTTCCGATTCAAACCTGCGCGAGGCCGCATGCGCTGGTGAGTCCGACCCAAAGAAACTGATCACCGACATCCCGAGTGCGCTGCATTTGGAGATTTTTACCTCATCCACGCCGGACTTGCCGGACCACATGCAAAGCACGGCCGCCAGGTTTGAGCTGCGGCGTATGAACATCGGCGTATGCTTCAGGCCGGGCAAGGAGCACGGCTATGCAAGCTTTGAGGTGGTCGCGGCGTTCTTTCTCCATTAGGTCTTTTTTACGTTAACTCTGTGATTCGGAGGACTCTTCCTCAAGCGCGGTGAGCGTATTGTCATCCACGTTCCAGTCCTTGAGGAGTTTTACTGAAGTCGCCGTGCTGAAGCCGGCGCGCATGAGAGCGCGAAAAATGCGCGCGATTTCGCGATTGTTTTCCGGTTTTTTCAGGCGCTTGCGCCGGAGAAAGGCCCGCGCCTGCTCCGCTTCGCTCACGCCACGAAAAGCTGCGGTCACGGCTTTTTCGATTACATCGCCGTGGACGCCTTTGGCTTTGAGATCGGTGATGACCCGCCTGCGTCCGAATTTTTCATTGTCGCGGCGGAAGCCGGAGAAGGCCGCGGCGTAGCTGGAGTCATTGAGATACTTGTTCTCTTTGAGGCGCGCGATTACCACTTCCATGAGCAATTCGCCATGTTCGTCACTGGTTACGCGCGCGCGCATCAGGCGCTTGAGTTCGGCCACGCTGCGCATACGGCGGCCAAGCGCGCCCAGAGCGTAGGCATAGAGCGCGGCTTCGTTATCTATGATTGCTGGGCGTTTGAAAGCCATTTATCAGCCGCAAGACTTCGATATCGTGATTTCCTGGGCTCAGGCCCTTCCGGCGCTGAATCCGGTCTGCTCCATTTGTTCGCGTGCGGCGTCGGCGGTGGAGTGAATGCCCTGGACCTTGAGCTTGAAGTCGTCAGGATTGCTGGCGTTTTCGAGCGCGGTTTCATAGCTCACCAGGCCCTGCTGAAACAGGTCATAGAGAGACTGGTCGAAGGTTTGCATTCCGTACTGCGAAGTGCCGGCGGCGAGGGCCTCATGGATCATGCGGGTTTTTTCCGGCGTCATCACGCATTCGCGCACGAAGGCGGTGGAGATCAGGATCTCAACCGCGGGCACGCGGCCGTTACCATCGGCCCGGCGAACCAGACGCTGGCTGATGACGGCGCGCAGCGTGGCCCCGAGCTGCATGCGCACCTGCTTTTGCTCCGGCGGAGGAAAAACGGCGATGATGCGGTTGATGGTTTCCACGGCATCGAGCGTGTGCAGAGTGGAGAAGACCAGGTGGCCGGTTTCGGCGGCGTGCAGCGCGGTGGAGATCGTTTCCAGATCGCGCATTTCGCCCACCAGAATCACATCCGGATCCTGGCGCAGGCTGGCGCGGAGCGCCGAACCGAAGGACGGCGTATCCACCTCGACTTCGCGCTGGTTCACGAAACCTTTTTTGTCGCGATGGAGAAATTCGATGGGGTCTTCGATGGTGATGATGTGCTCGGGGCGCGTGGAATTGATTCGGTCCAGCATCGCGGCCAGGGTAGTTGATTTTCCCGAGCCGGTTACGCCGGTTACGAGCACCAGGCCGCGCGCCTCTTCGCAGATATGCTCAATGACCTTCGGCATATAGAGCTCTTCGAGGGCGCGAATCTTGGTGGGAATCACCCGCAGCACCAGTCCCACGTTACCGCGCTGCTGAAACACGTTGACGCGGAAGCGTCCCAGACCGGCGACGCCATAGGCCATGTCCAGTTCGGCGGCTTCCTTGAATTTTTGCTTTTGCCGGTTGGACATCATACTGAAAGCCATGTTCAGCATGTCTTCGGCGGAAATACGCGGCTGGTCGGTGAGCGGCACCAGTTCGCCATCCACGCGCAAATGTGGATAGTTTCCGACCTTCAGGTGAAGGTCAGAGGCCTTGCGTTCCATGGCAGTTCTCAGCAGATCGTCAATATGCATGTTGGACTCTTGCGGTTTCCCGGTGTTCCAAATGTGCTTCAAACCGTATCACGGAGACAGTAGTAACACAATCGGGTGAATCTATGCACAGGCATGTAAAAGAAAATTATATGTCTGCGCGGGCCTGGGCCGCCGATAAAATAATTATCATATGGCACAGGCTCGGACTCGCCCGCGAGTGGTAATCATCGGAGCTGGCTTTGCAGGCTTGAATGCCGCGAAGGCCCTGGCGGCAGTGCCTGTCCAGGTCACGGTTGCCGATAAAAAGAACCATCATACGTTTCAGCCTCTGCTCTATCAGGTGGCTCTGGCCGTGCTTTCGCCCGCGGAAATAGCCACTCCCGTAAGGACTGTGCTTCGCCGGGCCGCGAACACTCATGTATTGCTGGGCGAAGTGAAAGGCATCGACGTGGAGCGGCGCTCGGTCCGGCTCGAGGACGCAAGCCTGAACTACGATTATCTGATCGTGGCCGCCGGGGCTGCTCATGCTTATTTCGGGCATCCGGAATGGGCCCGGTTTGCTCCCGGCCTCAAGACCATTGAGGACGCAATTGAGATTCGCCGCCGCGTCCTGCTGGCCTTTGAAATGGCGGAAAGGGAAGCCATTGCCAGCCATGTGAAGCTCGACCTGAATTTTGTGGTGATTGGCGCGGGCCCCACCGGCGTGGAACTGGCAGGCGCAATTGCCGACATCTCCCAACGCTACATGGAGCGCGATTTCAGGGCCATTGATCCCGCGCGGGCGCGAATTCTTCTGCTGGAAGGCGGACCTCGGGTGTTGCCCGCGTATCCGCCGGACCTCTCGGCCAGCGCGGAAAAACAGCTGCGAGAGATGGGCGTGGAAGTGCGCACCAGTGCAATGGTTACCAATGTGGGGCCGGACAGTGTGACGGTTGGGAACGAGAAGATTCCGGCGACCGTGGTGCTTTGGGGAGCGGGGGTTGCCGCCTCGCCGCTGGGAAAAATGCTCGGCGCTCCCACGGACAAAGCCGGAAGAGTGCTGGTGGAGTCGGACCTGACCGTGCATGGACATACGGAAATCTTTATCGTGGGCGATCTCGCGGCGGCGAAAATGGAGAATGGACAATTCGTCCCCGGAGTAGCTCCGGCGGCCATACAAATGGGCCGGTTTGCCGCCCGCCAGATTCGGCGCTCGCTCGAGGGTAAGCCGCGAGAGCCATTTCATTATGTGGACAAGGGAAGTCTGGCCACGGTTGGCAGGTCAAAAGCTGTCGCCGATTTTGGCAAACTGCATTTTTCCGGTTACTTTGCCTGGCTGGCGTGGCTGTTTGTGCATTTGCTGTTTTTGATCGGGTTTCGCAACCGCATCATGGTCATGCTGGAGTGGGCCTGGGCCTACGTTACCTATAACCAGGGCGCGCGGCTGATCACGGAAACAGCTTATGAGGCCGCGGAGGAGCAACCCAGGGCCAGGGCGGGATAAAATAAAGCCCTATGCTTTTGCAAGGTATCTTTCCCGCCATGACTACCCCGTTCTATCCGGACGGAGCGGTTTACTACAAAAAAATCGAGCATAACGTTGACCGTTATTCCCGCACACCCATCTCCGGTCTGGTCGTCCTGGGATCCACCGGCGAGGCTGTGATGCTGAGCGATGAGGAGCGCCGTGAGGTCCTGCGGGCCACGGTGGAGACTTCATCTCCGGAGAAGGTGTTGATTGCGGGGACGGGAGCGGAGTCGGTGCAGGAGACGCTGCGGCTGACCGAGTATGCGGCGAAGCTCAATTATGATGTGGCGCTGGTGCGCACCCCCCATTTTTATCGGCCGCAGATGAAGCCGGAGGCCATGCTGGCTTTTTATCGCATGGTTGCCGACCGATCGCCTCTGCCGGTGCTGCTCTACACCGTGCCGCCTTATACCGCTTATGATCTGCCTTTGGAAGTTATCTGCCACCTGGCCGGGCATCCAAACATCATAGGTATTAAGGAGTCCAGCGGGAACGTGGAAAAAGTTGCAGCCATGGTCGAGGGTACGAAGGGCATCCGGCGGACAGTTACCGTTACCGAAGTGCAGCAGGCAGTTACCGTCAGAATGCGGACGATGGGTGATCAAAACAGCAAAAATGGCGGGGAACTGGTGACCGTGGGAGGAGTTACAGCCGCTGGCACGGCTACACAGGTGGCCAAACCCGGAATTCGGACGCGCAGCAAAGAAGTTGGCTTTCAGGTTCTGGTAGGAGCCGCGCCCACTCTTCTTGATTCCTTCCAGGCAGGCGCGACCGGCGCGGTATTGGCCCTGGCGGCTCCCGCCCCCACGATTTGTTTTGAAATCTACTCCGCATGGCGAGACAATGATCTTGAACTGGCCCGGGGCAAGCAGCAAAATGCCGGTACGGTGGCCAAAAAAGTGGTTTCAGAGCTGGGAATTCCGGCTGTGAAGTATGCCATGGACATCAATGGATACTATGGCGGTACACCCCGGCTTCCGCTTCTGCCCTTGACGGCAGAGCAGAAAGCTCAGGTAGAATCGGTCATTTCACTGTCCCGAAATTAGAATTTCTCTGGTTTTGTGGTTCAGTGATACAGTACAAGCCATCGTCCTGTAGAGAGGCAAAGCAGATTTTCATGACTGGACGTTAAGGCGTTAGTCAGGGTTGTACTTCTTTTGGTTCCCCGCCGGAAGGAGTCCTCCAGCGCTTGAAAGGAAGTCTGCGTGAAACGTGACAATGCCGTGGAGGAGCCACGCGTTTTGGGTGCATTCCGGAATAGAAGCCGCTATGCTCAGGCGGACGCCCTGCTTTCGGCTGGCAGGCAGCTTCGTGAAATGCGGGAAAGTGTTGGGCTGACTCTGCGTGATGTGGAGCTTGCCAGTTCAAATTTCGCCGAAGCGCGAGGGCTTGAAGAGTTTGCCCTGCCTTCCAGCCGCCTGTCCGATATTGAATCCAAAGGACTTTTGCCCAGCATCTACCGGCTGTATGTGCTTTCCGTGCTGTACCGTGTTTCCTGGACGGAGCTGCTGAGGCTCTACGGTATCGATTTGTCGGAATCCAATGCCGATTTTTCCATTGGCCGGCCTTCCCGAACACATCGGATTTCTGCCACGGAGGAAATTCCCGAGGTAAGGATGCCGGTAAAGCTCGATCCGGCGTTTGACAGCCGCACCACCATGAACCTTGGCCGGATGATCGAACACTGGGGTGTAGTGCCGCTGCAGTATCTGCAGGCGCTCAGCAAAACTCCTTACAGCTATGGTTACATCGGCAGCGAGGATTACACCATGTATCCCCTTCTGCTGCCGGGATCATTTATACAGATTGATGAGTCGCGCAACCATGTGGAGGAAGGCAGCTGGCGCTCGGAATACGAGCGGCCCATCTATTTTGTGGAGACCCGCGAAGGGTTTATATGCTGCTGGTGCTCGCTGAAAGGCAATGATCTTGTCCTGCAGTCACATCCGCTTTCGTCCGTGCCTCCGCGAATCATGAAAAACGAGAGCGAAGCGGAGGTGCTGGGGCAGGTGGTTGGTGTGGCTATGCGCCTCGGCGAAGGCTTCGGTCCTCCTCAGACAGGGAAACAATCGAGTCCTGGATCAGGCGCAGGTGGGCCGAAAGAAGGCCGTCGTCGTTGACCGGTGCTTTGAGAACAAAGGATTCCGGACGCAATACCTCCGCGCTGAGCGGCTTTTCCATGGCATCCTGAAACTCTTTGTAGATTTCCCGTACCGGCGTATGTGTCAGCTGCGCTGCCGTTTCCGCATGGGCGGAGCCGATGGCCTTTTGTGCTGGTCCCTCGCCAAAAACGCGGCTCAGTCCCCAGTGCTGGTATGCGCCTTCGGATGTCTGCAGTGAGCAGATATAAGCCAGTTTTTCCAGCAGTGTAGGCAGTGAAGCCAGTGTTCTGTTTGTGAAATCCTCTTTTGCCTTGCAAATCATCGCAGTATCCCCGCCGCCCTGTTGCCGCATATTTTATATCGGCAGATTGTGTAGCCAGTATTCGCGAAAATAACATAAATTGCGTTCCGTCCGATCAATTTATATTTTTGTTCTGAAATGGGAAAATTAAAGGTGACAAAGGTAACATTTACAAACGGCAGCGGCAGGCTGCGCCTGGTATTTCAGGGGTACCATGGTCGCCTCTGGAAGAGTTCGTGGTCCAAAATCAAGAATCTGGCAGCCATGAACACTGGTGTGGGTATCGTCATCAGTTAGAGTACGGCCCTGTTTTATAATGTTTCCAAGACCTTGCATTGAGTTGAACAGGCGTGCAAATCACGGCGCACCGTCTGGTGAACAGGGATTACATAAATGGCGACAGTTGACGCAAGCTTGCAGGACCGCGCGGCGCGGACCAGAGGAGACGGCCGTGTGGTGAACGACTTCAGCATTCAGGTGGCCACGGTGAACGGGTCCGGGTCGCAATCAGCCAACACCGTGCTGCTGCGCAGCATTTTTCAAATGGGCGTGCCGGTTTCGGGAAAAAACCTTTTTCCTTCCAACATCGCCGGCCTGCCGACGTGGTACACCATTCGCGCCAGTAAGCATGGCTACATTGCGCGCAAGAAGGAAATCGATTTCCTGGTGGCCATGAACGCGGAAACCGCCAAAGAAGACGTTATGTCACTGCCGCCGGGCGCGGCCTGCGTCTATGACGAACCCCTGAACCTCTCCGTACTGCGCTCCGATGTGGTGTTTTATCCCGTTCCCTTTGACAAAATCGTGGCCACGGTCTGCCCTGACGCAAAGCTGCGGCGCCTGGTAAAGAACATGATTTATGTCGGCGTGGTGGACGCGCTGCTGGAGATCGATCTGGCCGAATCGGAAAAAGCGGTGGCCCGGAGTTTTGCGAAGAAAAAGAAAGCGGCTGAACTCAACACGTCCGCCGTACGCGCCGGCTACGATTACGTTAAAGCCACATTCACCAAGACCGACCTTTTCTATGTCGAGCCCATGAATGAGAACCACGGCAAGCTGATTGTGGATGGCAATGCCGCGGCCGCGCTGGGCTGCATGTTCGCCGGGGTTACGGTGGTGACCTGGTATCCGATTACTCCTTCATCCTCGCTGGTCGAGGAACTGATTGATTATCTGAAGGAGTACCGCATGGGGCCGGACGGCAAGGCGACCTTTGCGGTTGTCCAGGCCGAGGACGAACTGGCGGCGGCGGGCATGGTCTTTGGCGCCAGCTGGGCCGGTGCGCGCTCCATGACTTCCACTTCTGGTCCTGGTATTTCTCTGATGGGGGAATTTGTTGGATTGGGGTATTACGCCGAGATTCCCGGAGTGTTTTTCGATATTCAGCGGGTTGGCCCCTCCACGGGAATGCCCACGCGCACCATGCAGGGCGATGTGCTGAAATGCGCGTTTCTCTCTCATGGTGATACCAAACACATTTTGCTGCTGCCAGCCTCGGTGGAGGAGTGCTTCACCATGGCGATTGAGGCCTTTGAGCTGGCGGAAAAATTCCAGACTCCGGTCTTCGTTCTTTCCGATCTGGATCTGGGCATGAACAACTGGATGGCCGATCCGTTTCCGTATCCGGAAAAGCCCATCCATCGCGGCAAGGTGCTGAACGAAGAAGATCTTGCGCGCCTTGGCGGCTTCGCCCGCTACAGAGACGTGGATGGTGATGGCATCCCTTACCGCACCCTGCCGGGGACGAACCATCCCTCGGCGGCTTACTTTACACGCGGCAGCGGCCACAATGACAAAGCTCAGTACAGCGAACGCCCTGACGATTACGTGAACAACGTGGACCGGCTGGCCAGAAAATTCGAGACCGCACGCAAGTTTGTTCCTGCCCCGCGCCTGGAGATCAGCGGCACATCGAAGATTGGTGTGATTGCCTATGGCACCACGCACTGGGCCATGACGGAGGCGCACGACCAGCTCCGCCAGGAACATGGCGTGGAGACGGATTATCTTCGCGTGCGCGCGTATCCCTTTACCCAGGAAGTGCACGAGTTCATACAACAGCATGAGCGCACGTATGTGGTCGAGCAGAACCGCGATGGCCAGATGTTTGAGCTGCTAAAACTGGATATCGCCGCGGACCTGGTCACCCGACTGCGCAGCGTGCGCCATTACAACGGGCTTCCGGTGGATGCCCGCTCCTTAACGGATGAAATCATTGCCCAGGAGGGCAGGTAAATGTCGGCAACTTCGACTACGCCAGCGCCAAAAACCAACCACGCCGGACTCACCGTGCTGGACTATCGCGGCGGCAAGACCACTCTGTGCGCCGGATGCGGCCATAACGCCATCAGCGAGCGCATCATCGACGCTATGTATGAAATGGGCGTGCAGCCCGAAAATGTGGCCAAACTTTCCGGAATTGGCTGTTCCTCCAAGAGTCCAGCCTATTTTATGAACCGCTCGCACGGCTTCAACTCCGTGCATGGGCGCATGCCCTCCGTGGCCACCGGAGTGGCGCTGGCCAACAAAAAGCTCATGGTTTTCGGCGTCACCGGTGACGGCGATACAGCTTCCATCGGTATTGGGCAGTTTGTCCACCTCATGCGGCGCAATCTGCCCATGATTTACATCATTGAAGATAACGGCGTGTACGGCCTCACCAAAGGCCAGTTCTCCGCCACCGCCGATCTTGGCTCCCGGCTCAAGACTGGCGTGATCAACGATCTGCCGCCGATCGATACCTGCGCTCTGGCGATTCAGCTTGGGGCCACCTTTGTGGCGCGCTCCTTCTCGGGAGACAAAAAGCAGTTGCTCACGCTGCTCAAAGCCGCCCTGGCGCATCGCGGCACGGTGATGATTGACGTGATTTCGCCCTGCGTGACCTTTAATGATCACGATGGATCAACCAAATCCTACAAATATTCAAAAGACCACGAAGAACCGGTGCAGGAGATCGGTTTCGTTCCGAGCTTTGAAAACATTGAGGTGGATTACGATCCCGGCACCACCACCACGGTGCGCATGCACGATGGATCGGAGCTGCGTCTGCGCAAGCTTGATCGCGAGCATGACGCCACCAGCCGCCTCGCCGCGCTGAATCTGCTGGCCACCAGCCACGAGAAGGGCGAAATGCTCACCGGCGTCTTTTACATCAATACCAAAGCGCCCACCTTCATGGATCTGCTGGGCATGGCGGATGAGCCTTTGGCGAAGCTGCCGGAATCCGTGGTTCGTCCGCCGAAACAGGTGCTGGACGAGATTATGGAGTCACTGCGATAGATTGCAGGCGCTTCAGGAAGTTTCAACAGAAAAGACGCGACATGTGTTCGCGTCTTTCTTTTTGCCTAATCAGAGGAATCTGTGGGGCACTGCTGCGGCCGAATTGTGCCGGAAAACTCGGCTTGCGTAGCCGCGCGAACCTAAATGCCAGGCAGTAAGGTTTTGGCTTTTTATTCCTGGCCAGTTGCCTTTCGAACCATTTGCACGTCCCGGTTGGCGCTACGGCGTCATGGAGGATCGATTCTCGCAGGTGTGCACTGCGGCCCGTGCGGTCGGCCGCGAGTGCTATCATTCCAGGACAATGGATCCCTTAGAGACGCCACGTTTGATACTCCATCCGTTGCGTCTGGCGGACGCGGAACAGGTACAGCGGATATTCCCTCACTGGGAGGTAGTGCGCTACCTTGCAGGAGTTCAATGGCCCTATCCCGCCGACGGCGCCTTGAGCTACTACCGTGATTTCGCTCTTCCGGCGATGGATCGGGGCGAGGAATGGCATTGGACACTAAGGCTGAAGAGCTCCCCCGAGGAGGTCATTGGTCAAGTGTCACTGATGACGCAGGAAAACAACAACCGTGGGTTCTGGCTCGGTCTTCCCTGGCAGCGCAGAGGCTACATGAGCGAAGCCGTTGAGGTAGCGACAGACTATTGGTTCAATACACTCGGTTTTCCCGTGATCCGCGCGCCGAAAGCGGTTGTGAATACGGCGTCCAGAAAGATCTCTGAAAAAAGCGGTATGCGCATCGTTGCCATGGAGGAACGAGACTACGCCGCAGGTAGGTTTATGGCTGAGATTTGGGAGATCACGGCCGAGGAATGGCGGCTTCGCCGGGGCAGTACTCTGTAGCATTTCAAGGAGGACACTCGCCAACGTCAGATTCTCCTTGATAATCTCCCACTACGCTCATTGCTTAGGCCCTTGTTCAGGAGTGCGCTCTGTGCGCCCAGATTCCGCACCACAGGGCAACAAGCGCGAGCGCATTGTTGACCACTACGTTCAGCACGGCCAAAAACGCTTCGCCGGTATGGGCAAAGGCCATGGTTTCAAAGGCGAAGGTGGAGAAGGTGGTAAAGCCGCCGCAGAATCCGGTAGCGGCCAGCAGCCGCCAGCGATCGTGAGTATGGTCGGCCGACCAGGTGAGAACGTATCCCACGATGAATGAGCCGATCACATTGACGGCCAGCGTGCCGTAAGGAAAACCATGACCATGGGAGATACGCGATGAAAAATGGGTGATCAGGTAACGCGCGCCGCTTCCTACGGCGCCTCCCAGCATTACCAGCAGTAAGGCTTGCAGCATTGAACAGACTCCTCAAAAAAGATTTTTTTTGCAGGAGTCATCAGCCGTGGGGCGGTTAAAGGCGAACTCCATCGCCTGTAAATGCACACACATGGTACAGGAACTGGCTGCGCGGAATCAAAAGGCGGGACTAGAATGTCTGCATGTCCAATCCAGGGCTGTTATTTCGTCCTTTTGACAAACTGGTGAAAATCACCATCGGCGGCAAAGAGTTCGAGGTGCCTAAAGGCAACATGCTGCTCCGCGCTTTGCAGTATCTCTCTCCGGAAGAGGTGGCGCACGGAAAGTTCTGCTGGAACGAAGAGTGCCAGTATTGCCGTGTGAACTTCGATCTGGGCGAAGGGACGCAGACTCGCGTTGCCCTTTCCTGCAAGCTGATGGTGCAGGAGGGGATGCGTGTGACGGAGATAGCGCAGGAAATCCGCTATTGCCTTAGAAATTTAGGACTCGGCAAGGGCGAAAAAAGCGAAAAATAAGAGGGGATCAGGGATGGCGCGGCGAGGGGCGGGCAGACCTTCCGGTGGAGGCTGCGCCCGCAGCCCCCAGCCGGGAAAGACGGTCCTTGGCCTGTACGGCCTCCGGACTCTTGGGATACCGGGTAATCAGTGCGCGCAGCTCTTTCACTCCCGCATCGCGCTGGCCCAGCTCCAGTAAAGCGTAACCTTTTTTCAAACGGGCCGCGGCTTCCTTGTTGCCGCCAGGATACTGGTCGAGGACTTTGTTGTAGTCGGTGACCGCTGCCTGAAAATTGGAGCGGCGAAAATCAATCTCTCCCAGATAAAACTGCGCATTCCCGGCAAGATCGGTATTGCCGTAAACCTGCAGGTACTGCGCGAACTCCTGGGAGGCGAGATCGTTCTTCCCGCTGTTGTAATCTCCGAGCGCGGCGTTGTAGAGCGCCTCCGGAGGAGGCGCCTGATTTTGCACTGCCGCTGGATTGGCCGGGGCCGGGCTCTGGCCGGCAGCAGGCTGAGGAGCATTGATGTTCTGCAGCGCCGCCTGAATGTCATCCAGTTGTTTAGTGGTCCGCGCGAGGCGTGCTTTCAGTTCGTCCACCGAATCGTGAAGTGCCTGCACCTGCCCCGAGAGTTGATCGACCTTGCCGGCGGAATCGTTATTTTGCGCGCTCAGGGTCTTCTGCAGGCCTTGTACGGAGGTGCTCAGCTTGTTGACGTTGTCGGTTTGCTGGGTCAGCAGGTCCTTCACCACGCCCATGCGCTCGTCAAATGACTGCTGCATTTTGGCCATGTTGTCCTGAAGAATCTGGACCGTGGTCTGGAGCTGGATAAGCTGCTCTTTGGTGCCTGCGCGGGCAGGCTGTATGCACAGCGCCAGCACTCCCAAAGCCAGGGCAGTGGAAACTATGTTTCTTTTCATAAGCATGTACTCGTTTAGATGCGGAATTGCTGAATTTTGGCTGAATCACCGCAAAATAAAAGACTGGCCACAAAATAAAAAGCGGACGGGCCTAAAGCCCGTCCGGCAGGTGAAGAGTTAGTGGATCAGCACAAAGTGATCGTGGCGGTTCTTCTGCCAGCAATCGTCATTGGCTTCCGTGCAGACGGGTTTTTCTTTGCCGTAACTGATGGTCTGGAGCTGGCTTTCAGTGACTCCAGCCTGCATCAGGGCCTGTTTGGCGGAATTAGCGCGGTTTTCGCCCAGCGACAGGTTGTACTCGGTGGAGCCGCGCTCGTCGCAGTTGCCCTCAATCCGCACCTTCCAGTTCGGATGCTGGCTGATGGCCTTGGCGGCAAGCGTCAGTGCCTGCTGTGAATCCGCACGCAGATCGAACTTGTCGTAATCAAAATAGATGTCCTGTACGTTCTGCGCAAAAACGGCATCGTCATTCGGTGGTGGCGGCGGTGGTGGTGGCGGTGGCGGAGGCGGAGGCGCGGTTACTGCGATCTGTGCGTCTGCCGGCTGGCTTCCGGACTTGCCGGTAGCCACCAGATGATAGGTGGTGGTCTGTGTGGGAGAAACACTCTGCGAACCGCTGGCATCGACAGCTTTGCCATCCAGTGTTACCTGGTCTGCATTTTCCGTGCTCCATGTAAGGGTTGAGGATTGGCCGCGCTCAATAGAGGCGGGGTTAGCTGTCAGCGTTGCCGTCACAGGCTTGGGGGCCGGTGGGGGTGGGGGTGGCGGCGGTGGCTGCTTTTTTCCGCAGCCGGTAACCAGCACCAGGAAAAACAAAGCCGCCAGTAGTGATGCTAAGTAGCGTTTGCTGTGATTCACTTACTGTCCTCCCGAAACGATTGCGATTGTACTCGCTCAACTGTAAATAGAAAAACCATAATAACTTTACCGGAAACTCCAGTTGGGCTGTGAATTGCGTCCGTCACGCGTCAATTGCTGCTGATGCGTGCCGTCGGACAGCATGGTCCATATCTGTTCGCTGCCGCCGCGCGTAGACTGAAACACAATATGCCGTCCGTCTGGCGACCACGATGGAAAATCATTTTTGCCGGCATCGTGCGTCAACTGAATAAACTGTCGTGATGCGATATCCATTATATAGATGTCCTGCCCTCCAGGAATGCCGGGTCCGTAATGCCGCGTCCAGGCAAAGGCCAGCAGCAGGCCATTCGGTGACCACGCCGGAGACACTGCATAACCTTCACTGGTGATTTGCTGCACGTTGCTGCCATCGGCATCCATGAGATAGATCTGCGGCAGCCCATTGTGGCCGGAAACCCAGGCAATCTGGCTGTTGGTTTTCGGGTTGAACACGGGCGAAACATCCGGGCCTTTGATGGAAGTCAAACGCCGGGTTCCGCTGCCGTCGGCGCCGGTGATGAAAATATCCGGATCGCCGGACGAGGAGGAGGAAGACCAGGCCAGTTTGCTGCCGTCCGAGGACCATGCCGGGCTGAAGTTATCCCCGCCAAAATGGGGGAATGCGATTTGCCTTCCCAGATCCAGCGAATACATTTTGATCTGCCAGGAGTCCTGACCGAGGGCGCTGAATGCGATGCGGGAATTGTCAGGCGAAATGCGTGGAGAGAGCGCCACGGAATTCAACTGTGTGAGTTGTCGCTGGCCCGCGCCGTCGTAATCCATGGCCCAGATTTCCTTGTGGCCGCTGCGCGAACTCACGAAATAAATTTTGCTTTCCGCCACGCCGGGAATACCGCCGCCCAGACGAAAAACGATCTCATCGGCAAAGCGATGCGCTATGAGCCGCGCATTATCCGCCGTGGCGTCTTCGTTGTACTGCTTTCCCAGGACCTGCGGTGAAGCGGCGTTTTTCGTATCAAAGAGCCAGCCTTGTACGACTACGCGATTACTGGCCACGCTGAGATTGCCAAAGGCCAGCATGGAGGCGTTGGGCGGAGGATTGCCCCATGCATCCAGATTTACTTCAGTGGGAGAGCCTGGAACCAGCAGGGGATAAAAGCTCTTCGCCACCATCTCGAAAATTCCGGAGTTGTCCAGATCGTTCCACAGCGTCTGATTGAAAACAGTATTGAGCGCGGGCGTCTGCGGATCGGAGTTAAAAGACCGGAAATCGGGTACAGCCATACGGATGGGAGCGCCGCGATTTGTGCCGGTCCGGATCCAGTCCTGCGCCGATACGGTGAGCGAAAAACCCGCCAGGACCACAATTGCCGTGAAAAGTCTTTTCAACATTGCTGTGCTACCTCTGATAATCAAACCAGAACTCTACCGAAACTTTGCCGTGCGTTGGCGTTGGACCAAAGCCATCAATACGCTGAATTGCCCGTATGGCTGACTGGTCGAGAGCGGGAATTCCGCTCGTCTGTTCTACGCGGACGTTGGTGGGTGAACCGTCATCATTAATGTCAAACAGGACATAAGCCCGGTGCCCCACGGCATTCGGGCCGACCTCAACGGTGTACCAGTTGTTGGCCACCTTGTCCCGCACCACCTGCACGTACCAGCCAAATTTGCTGCCAAAATCTCCTCCGCTTTGAAAGCTGAAGCCGCCTTTGGTATGCGCCGCCGAAAACGCGCCAAAGGGGCCGCTCACCGGCCCTCCCTCGCCATAAGGAACTACATTGCTCGGGGTAACAGGAGACTGAGGATGGTTCTGTACGGGAGGCGCAGGCGTTCTGTCAATTTTGGGCCTGGTGTTTTTTATGATCTTGTCGGGAATTGGAATCGCAGTCTTGTCTTCCTCCACCGGTTGGGGAACGGACTGCGCCACACCTTTGTTTTCGGTCGCGACAATATTTTCCGTGGTTTGTTCCTGATGGGGCAGAGGAATTCCGGCATTGCTGACCAGAGTTGCATTTACGGTTTCTCCCGTACTGCCTCCGGCGCTGTTGCCGCCCCAGTTGCTGCCCGAAGTCACACCCAGGTAGCCAATCAGGATAATGATGACGGCCAGAAACAGATGGAAGCCGACGGAAAGGGCCAGAGGGCCGGTCCAGGCTTCGCGTTCTTCAAACATTTCCGGGCGCGTCATTATTCAGAATTCGAATTCAAATTCAAAAACAATATTTCAGAGATTGTTCGTGCTCTTGCTCTGCCAGCAATCGTTCAGGCCGGCAGCACTTGCAAAGATTACTTTTTGCCTTCCTGAATCGGCTGGGTCACGATGCTCACGTTGCTGATGCCGCTGCTCTTCACCGCATCCATCACTGTTGCAAAGGCCCCAAAAGGCACGTTTTCATCGGCGCGGACATAGATCGCCTGTCCCTGCGGGTCGCGAATCTTCTGCCGCAGTTGGTTGCTGATGTCATTGATGTTGATGGGATCGTTGCCTAAGAAGACTTCTTGTTTCGCGTTGATGGTGATGACCAGACGCTCTTCCGCAATGGGCTTGACGGTGCGCGTTTTGGGAATGGCGACTTCAATGCCGGACTGCAGCACCGGAGCGGTGAGCATGAAAATGATGAGCAGCACCAGCACCACGTCGACCAGCGGCGTGACGTTAATTTCAGAGAGGGAAGTCTGCGTGCGTCCGGAGGAGTTGGTGAATGCCATTAGCGTCCCTCCGTACCCGATGTCCTCTCGATTACATTGAGCAGTTCCAGCGAGAAATCATCCATGCGCGCGCCAAATTCTCTCATCCGGTGAGTGAACTGGTTGTAAGCAATCACGGCAGGAATCGCGGCTGCCAGGCCTGCGGCGGTAGTGATGAGCGCTTCAGAGATTCCCGGCGCCACGGCGCGCAGCGTGGCCGCGCCGGCATTGCCCAAACCATGAAATGCGTCGATGATGCCCCAGACGGTGCCAAACAGCCCAATAAACGGCGCGACGGCCCCAGTCGTCGCCAGCCAGGGCAGGCGGCGCTCCAGACGCGTGAGCTCTTCGGAAGATGCTATCTGCGTGGCGCGCTGGATGGCGGTGATGTTTTGCGTCCCCTGGCGGCGCAGTTCGCCGTATCCATTTTCAAAGACAGTGACCAGCGGGCTGGGATTGAACTGCTCGGCGACGGCGGCCACGTCCTGTAGCCGCTGCGCCTTGCGGAACGCCCGCAAAAAGCGCCCGCTTTGCACCCGCGCCCGGCGGAGGGAAGACCATTTGGTAAGAATAATGGACCAGGAAAGAATGCTGAACGTAAGGAGAATCAGGAGCACGGCCTGGGCTACCAGACCTGTTTCCCGCACGAGGGAGACAATCTCCCCGCCTATGAAAGAGCTACTCAGGGATGTCGTCATCATTACCAAACTCAACTGCCTCAATCAATTAATCTTTGACCGTAACATCATGCGTTGCCTGCGTCAAACCACGTGTCACGCATCAGTAACACCTGTCTTGCGAAAATGTTTCCCGGCACTCTGAAATGTGGCTGGGGAACGCAGCCAATCGCCGGCAGGATTTCGAGGCTTGCTCTGGTCCGGTCGGCGATTTGGGTGAACCCGCCCGATACGCCGCACGGGGAGTTGCGGCGAACAGAAACGGCCGAGGGAAATACCTATTTGAAGAAATCCGCCATGTCGGGAGCCGAAGCCGATGCGCCCGGATAATTCCTGATGGTGAGCGCATCGAGGATGGTGCGGAGCGTGCTCTGGTGCTGGTAAAAAGTGTTGGACTGGAAACCACGCTTCACGTTGGGCCCGATCATCACGGTAAAAACCTGCTGGTTACAGGCGCCTACTGCGCCATCACACTCGTCGTAGGTGACAATCAGCAGACCGTCCCCGCCCGCCTGAAACGAGGGGGCATTCAGCAGAGGAGCGACGTTAGCCTGCAGCCATGCGTCTGCCTGGCCCACGGTGCCGTTATGGGCATCATGATTCACGTCAGGGATGATGATGGAATATGCCGGCAGACGGTCGGCGGCCAGGTCCGCGGCAAACTGGGTGAAGGGAACCATGTTCTGCTGCATTGCGTGGTTATTGATGACGTCGGAATACCACCTGGCCGGATTGTGGCGGTCCACGTAGGCCCCGGTATCGCCGCCCATATAGCCGACGCTGGGCAGGCTGTCCGCATATACCTTCCAGGTCATTCCCGCCGCGCTCAGCTCGCGGAAAATGTTATTGCTGGTAATCGGCTGAGTGCAGCCCGCGCCCGAGCAGCCAAACGCCTGTTCACCGTTGCCGGAAGACAGCCAGAAGTAATCAAGGGCCGAGCCGGGCTCATTGGCATGATAGTTCGTGGCAAATGCATAGGTATTGCCCATGGAGGAAAGCCACGGCATGCCCGACGGGTACACCTCGCTGAACATGTGGTTCTCTTCAATTACCAAAACGACATGCGAAGAGCGCGGGATGCCATTAGTTTTGGTGTTCACCGGCGTACTCGCGGCCTGCACCGTGACCGTGGTTGAGGCCATCTGTGTTCTGCTGCCCTGGCCGCTGGCCGTGATGGTGTAAGTAACGGTTTGCGACGGCGTGACAACCTGCGAACCGCTGGCGCTCACCGTGCCCAGCCCATTGATGGTCACCGAAGTTGCGTTGGTGGTGCTCCAGGTAAGCGTAACCGACTGGCCGGCCTGGATGGTGGCCGGAGTCGCCGTAAGCGTTGCCGTGACGGCGCTGGGGGTTGTGGGATTGGGATTGGATGGATTGGGGTTTGCCGCGGTAGCCGTGTTGTTTTGCGGATTGGCCGAACTGCCTCCGCCGCAGCCGGCAAAAGATAATGCAACACCAAGAATCGCAGCCGTAACTGTCATTCGCTTGCCAATGGCAGATGTGAACTCCATTAAAAAAATCCTCCAGATGAAAACTGGAGTGAGCGTAATGAAGCATCTACTCTGGCTGGATACGGTGAGCTGCCTGGTTCGAAAAGGTTTAGTGCCTAAGGAATCCCGGAAGAGATTTGGCGGGGTAGGTCATATCTCCTGGCCGTATTAAGGGCGCGCAGTTGTGCTATTCTGCGCTCGTTCTTTTCTTTTCACCAGGATACCCTTCGTGCTGCTGGAATTACGGATTGAAAATTACGCGGTGATCGACAGTCTGACGCTCGAGTTTGCGCCGGGCCTGAATCTGCTTACGGGCGAGACCGGAGCGGGCAAGTCGATCCTGATTGACGCCCTGTCGCTGCTTCTGGGGGACAAAGCTTCCGCCGAGATGATCCGGCATGGCGCGGACAAGGCCATGGTCAGCGGCGTCTTTGAAGCCGATGAGGCGGCGGTGCGAAAAATCATCGAGGAAAACGGCGTTGAGCCGGAAGCAAACCAGATCATCCTGAAGCGTGAAATTGCCGCAGGCGGCAAAGGGCGCGTTTTTGTGAACAACCAGCCGGCCACCGTGGGCTTGCTGCGCCAGCTGGCTCCGGCGCTGGCGTCCATTCATGCGCAGAATGAGACTATCCTGGCGTTCGACGCTGGTTCGCGACTCACGCTGCTCGACAGTTATTGCGCGCAAAGCAAGGCCGGAGCGAGCGAGCTTCCGGAGCTGGCGGAAAAGTATGCGGCATGGACCGGCATCCGCAACCGTCTGGCGGAGCTGGAGCGCGACGAGCAGGACCGCCTGCGCATGGCCGATCTGTGGAGCTTCCAGAAAAAAGAGATCGAGTCCGCGGATTTGCAGCCCGGAGAAGACCTGAAGCTCGATGCCGAAAAGCGCGTTTTGGCCAATGCAGAGAAGCTCTATGGCGCGTCCATGGCTGCATATGAGCAATTGTATGAAGCAGATTCGTCGGTGCTGGCCGGTCTTTCCGCCGCGCGCAAACAGATAGAAGAGCTGGCGCGCTACGATGCTAAATTTCAGGAGGCGGTGAACTCGCTCGAAAACGCGCGAGCCGCCCTTGAAGATGTGAGCGCCACGGCGCGCGACTATGCCGCAGCCATTGATGCCTCACCCGAACGCCTGGCCGAGGTGGAAGACCGCCTGGCCCTGATGGACCGATTAAAGCGCAAGTACGGCGCGACCGTGGATGAGGTGATTACCTATGGCGAGGACGTGGCCCGCCGGCTCAGTGAGATCGAGAACCGTGACGAAGTCACTCGCGATCTGAAGAAGCAGCTGGAGGCTTCCGCTACGGCGTATCTGGCCACCGCGCAGACGATTTCCCGCCGCCGCTATGCCGCAGCCCAAGAGCTGCAAAAAATGGTGGAAGCCGAAATCAATCATCTGGCGATGAAGGCGGGCTTCAAAATCGAAGTTTCCGGCTCCGACGAGCCAGCCAACTGGACAGCCAGCGGCTTTGACAGCGTGACCTATCTCATCTCCACCAATCCTGGAGAACCGTTCAAGCCGGTGGAGAAGATCGCCTCCGGCGGCGAGCTTTCCCGCGTGATGCTGGCGCTCAAAGCGACGATTGAAACAGGAAAGAAGAACAAAACCAGTGTGCAGCGAACGCTGGTGTTCGATGAAATCGATGCCGGAATCGGCGGCCGGGCGGCGGAAGCCGTGGGCCAAAAACTCAAGGCCCTGGCCAAAGGCAATCAGGTCCTGTGCATCACGCACCTGCCGCAGATCGCGTCCTTTGCCCACCATCATTATTTGATTGAGAAACTGGAATCTGGCGGACGCACGAAAACCCGAGTGCGTCTTCTCAGCGCCGATGAGCGGACGGAAGAGATTGCGCGTATGTTAAGTGGCGCGAAGCTGACGGAAACTTCACGCCAGCACGCGGAGCAGTTGCTGAAGGCGAATGCGTAGTAGGTGGAGAAGTGAAACATAATTTTGCAGCATTCGGATTGCTTGTTTTAGCTGGAGCCATGGCAGGCCAGAACAACGCCAGGTAGGTACCAATCATGCCAGATTAGGCAAGCAAGCTTTCGGTCGGATGTGGCCGATATCGCGAATTCGGGACGAACTGAAAAATTCGATCAAAGGAACTACAAGAGAATGAAGAATTTGACACTGCTAGTACCTTTACTTCTGGCCGCCGCTGCATGGGGACAGGCCGCTGACATCCAGGGTCTCAAAATCAAAGAGTCTGGTTTTGATGCAAAAACTAGGACAGTAAGTCTTACTTTCATCAATGACAGGGCGGCTGACATCACCGCTTACCACTATTGCTTTACGGTCCTGTCAACAGACTCCGAGCAGACACGAGAACAATGCATGTTAATCGACGTACTGACCACCGTACTCGAGATGCAAGCTGCAAGAAAAGCGCGACCATCGCTTCCAGAAATAACTTTCGGCCCCAGCCAGAGTCTTGTACATCCTGGAGAAGAACGAAGAATTGAAGAGCGAATCGGGTATAACGACACCATCTTCAGTGGGTCAATCCACATCGGCGCGGTCGCCTGGTCCGACGATACCTTTGAGGGGGCCGCGCAGTTGATTATTGACGAGCGCACAGCGGAACTGCAGGAGCGCCAATTTGTCTCCAGGACAATCAAAAATGCGCTATCAGATGGCCAGGAACCCACGGTGACATCCGTGATAGCCGCCTTGCGGCAAGAACAACAAGAAGCCAGTAAAGATGGCTGCCTTGCTTGTCGGGAAAAAAGGACCCACGTTCTCATGGATGCTATCTTCCATTTACAGCAACCAAAGAGGCATATGGGAGACACTAAGGAATTTGTGCCTGACAATCAGCGCGAATTCTTAAAGCAATTCCTGGCCCGGCACGACTCGTTGTCAGAAGAACATGCCAAGCATGTCTCTTTGCGAAAGGCGGATGAACAATGAAGAAGGCGCTGATCTTATTGACGTTATCATTTATTAGCTTTGGTTCGTTGCACGCACAGCAGTGCAGTGATTCGGACTTCGTTTAATACTCCCCTAACCAGCGACGCTAAGGAGCATGTAGTGCCAAGTGACGGGGGTGACCACCATTTTGGTTCCTTCTTCGATATGGCATGTCGCTATCAATCAAACGCGGTTGCTCCAACTCAATACTGTGTTACAACTTCCGCCACACAGGCGGAGATTACCAGCGTTTCGGAAAGCGGGGCAACAACGCCTCTATTTTTCCGCCATTTTATTGGGGCGAACGGCAGGGGCGGTATCCAAACAGGAGTGAATGGTGCAACAGCCTCAAGTGGCGGGAAGACTGCGGGGGCAGTTCTGGACTGCATTTTAAGCTGCGCTGTTACGATTCAGCTAGACGCTGCTGGCGACGGTATTGGGATTAAAGTTTCCTTCCCTCCAGGTACTCTGTGGGCTCAAGAAGCACCAGCTACCGGAATATCTTGTGGCCCGGTTTTTGACCCGACGTTTAGTTCCGGTAGCGGTGGCGGTGGTGGGTGCAATCAGTTTCTCGGTAACGGAAGTGGGCCTGCTCCCTTGCAAACCTGCGGTGACACCAGCCCCATTATCCTTGACGCTGCGGGCGAGGGTTTCCATCTAACCTCTACTGCGGAAGGCGTTCTCTTTGACATTCGCGGAAACGGACACCCGATCCCAATTGCATGGACGGCGCCCGGATCGCACAACGCCTTTTTAGCTCTACCAGGGCCAGACGGGTTGGTGCATAACGGCAAAGAGCTGTTTGGTAACTTCACTCCGCAACCTAAGAGCGCAACGCCTAATGGCTTCCTGGCACTGGCTGAATATGACAAACCAGAAAACGGTGGCAATAGTGACGGCGTTATTGACGAACATGACGCAGTGTTTTCGAAGTTAGTCCTGTGGATTGACGAAAATCACGACGGCATTTCCCAACCCAACGAACTTCATAAATTTTCCGAATTCGGAATCCACTCTTTAAGCGTCAGTTACTTTGAGTCTCGCAAAACGGACGAATTCGGCAACCAATTTCGATACAAAGCCCGCGTGAACCCTCGTAAAGAGCACCGCGATAGCCGCGATGAAAAGGCATCAGGCGAAGTTGGCCGCTGGGCATATGACGTGTTTTTCTCAACGAAGTAATTTTGGGCAAACAGTCACACACCTCATGCGGAGCGCGAGCACGTAATTCCCTACATTCACTTCGGCGATATCCTGGACTGGCAGGCTGCTGAAAAATGAGCAGTTACATGCTTAGACCAGGTTGCCTTCCGTTGATTTTTTTCTTTCATTTTTCCCATAGCTGCTAGACCGCTTACGATCTTGAGGTTGTCGAAGATCATGAGTTGGCCCGGATTGAAAGCGAAGTAAACCGGTATCCTGAAAAGTGCCCTTTCAAGCTCCTTCATTGATCAGTTCAGAAACTTTTCCAGCACTTCCACATACTTCTCCGGCTCTTCATACGAAGGCAGATGTCCGCTTTGCTCGAAGAAGACGAGTTTGGCGCCGGGGATGGCGTGGGCGAGGTTCCATGCCGTCAGCGGGGCGACATTCAGGTCAAAACGGCCGGTAATCACCAGCGTGGGGAACTTAAAACCAGGAAGTTTGGGCGTGAGATCGAGGCTTTGGGATGCTTTGAAAACCTCTTCGCCTACTTTTGGCTCATATCCGAGATCGCCCATTTGGCCCATGTATCTGTCCCGCTTCTCCGGTGAATAGAAGATCATGCGAAAGTGATTGCGCAGACCTGCTCGGGCGGCTGCCTCGGTAGAGTCACCCAGTTTTTTCGCTTCCTGTGCGTTCTCTTCTTCAATATCGGGAAATACCTGGGGCAGCACGTGCACAATGTCTTTCCATGAGGGGCCAGGCGAGTCGGAGAGCACCAGTTTGGCTACATGCTCCGGATGAGCCGCGGCATAAGCCATGGAGAGCAGTCCGCCATAGGAATCACCTACTAGGGCAACTTTCTCGAGGCCCAGAGTCTGGCGCACGGCTTCGAGGTCGGCGACCTGTGCGTCCATGGACTGCGAGGCCCCGGGCTGCAGACGTTTGGAAGCGCCAGTGCCACGCTGGTCATACAACACCACCAGACGATGCCGGGCGATACGCTGCCACACGTCATTCTGCACCATGTACACATGGGAAAGCCCTGGGCCACCGTTGACAGCAATCACGGGAAGCGCGTTTCCGGCAGGCGAGCCGAATGTCTCATAGCCCAGGTCCACTTGTTCGGTGTGGGCCACACCCTTCGCGTGCGCAATGGTTTGCGCCGACAGGGCCGCGGAGAGCAGGAAAAGCGCTGAAGCAACCAGTAATTTCATGCGGGCCATTCTAAACGCAGATTTGAATTTGCGCCGAGTTTGCGGACATAAGCGCAAATTTCATGATGGATTCGGGAAATCGCCGAGTGGGAGTGGCCAAACTTTAATGGCATTATATAAATGATGACAAGATTGAGGAGAGGACGCAGCCAGGGCCAGGGAACTCTGACTTGCCATTCACCCCATTTTTCATTCATTCGAATGCTAAATCACGCTCTTTCAGTGGCTTGCATTCGCCTAAATCGTGGCAATCGGGTAACTTAGAGGCAGGGAAAGGTGTCTAAGAAGGGTATAATCACCAGATATCATGAGCTCTGAAGCCAAGACATTACTGTTGCTGAAGCCCCGGGGATTTTGTGCCGGAGTGGTGCGTGCCATCGATATTGTCCGGATTGCGCTGGATGCTTTTGGTCCGCCCATTTATGTGCGCAAGGAAATCGTGCACAACAGCTACGTTGTGGAAGAACTGAAGGGCAAAGGCGCCATCTTCGTAGACGAAGTTTGCGAGGTGCCGGACGGCCAGCGGCTGATTTACAGCGCGCACGGCGTTTCCCCCACCGTCCGCGAAGCCAGCAAGCTGCGCAACCTGCAGGTGGTGGACGCAACCTGCCCGCTGGTGACCAAGGTCCACGTGGAAGCGGTGAAGTATGCCAAAGGCGGCTACAGCATCATCCTGATTGGTCACCATGACCATGATGAAGTCATCGGCACGCTGGGCGAAGCTCCGGATGTGACCCAGGTGGTCGGCACTCCGCAGGAAGTGGAGCATTTGGAGGTGCCGGACCCCACGCGCGTCGCCTACATCACGCAGACCACGCTGAGCCTGGACGAAACCCAGGAAGTGATTGCCGCGCTGCGCAAAAAGTTTCCGCTCATTGAAGGCCCGCACGCGCAGGACATCTGCTATGCCACGCAGAACCGCCAGACAGCGGTGAAGGACGTGGCCCATCAGGCAGAGCTGCTGCTGGTGGTGGGATCGGAGAACAGCTCCAACTCTAACCGGCTGGTGGAGGTTTCAACCAATCTGGGAACAGCTTCTTACTTGATCGATACAGCCGGCGATATCCGGCCGGAGTGGCTGCAGGGCGTGAAGACGGTTGCCCTCACCGCCGGCGCATCTGCTCCTGAAGTGCTGGTGGAGCAGGCGGTGGATTTTCTTAAAGAAAAAGGCTTTATCAATATTGAGGAGGTAGAGGTGATGCCGGAAAATGTTCGTTTCGGGCTGCCTCCGGAGATTGTGGAAGCCATTGCTGCAGCCCCCGCTGTGGCGGAGTAGTCATGAGCAAGCCGTTGGGCGGTCCATCCGCACAAATGCTGTTTGGCAAAATTGACGACATGCTGGGCCGTGTGACGCACGGCATGGAGCGGGCGCGCGACTATCTTTTCTCGCTCCAGCATGAAGACGGATACTGGTGCGGTGAACTGGAAGCCGATACCACGCTGGAATCCGACTACATCATCATTCACACGCTGCTGGGGACGGGAAACCGCGACCGCATGGAGCGCGCGGTGCCGGAGATTCTGCGGCACCAGAATGAAGATGGTGGCTGGCCCATTTTTGCCGGTGGCCCCTCGAACATCAGCGCTTCGGTGAAGGCGTATTTTGCCCTGAAGCTGATGGGGTATGCGGCGGACCATCCGGTGCTGGAACGCGCCCGCGAAGTGATTTTGCAAATGGGCGGCGTGACCGAGTGCAATACTTTCACCAAAATTTATCTTTGTTTTCTCGGCCAGTATGACTGGGAGGCCGTGCCCTTTGTTCCGCCCGAGATTGTGCTGTTTCCGAACTGGTTCTGGTTCAATCTCTATGAGATTTCTTCCTGGTCGCGTGCGATCCTGGTGCCGCTCTCGATTGCCTATGCCCGCAAGCCGTTCAAGAAGGTCCCGCCGGAGCAGGGAATCGATGAGCTGTTTATCGGCGGACGCCACGGCAAGCATCTGCATTTGAAGTGGAACAAGAAGCTGATTTCGTGGCGCAACTTTTTTCTGGTGCTGAACCGCGTGGGGCACTTCTGCGAGCGCTTTCACATTCGTCCGCTGCGCAGCCTGGCGATTCGCAAGGCCGAAGAGTGGATGCTGGAGCGCTTCGAGATGTCCGATGGCCTGGGCGCGATCTATCCTGGCATTTTGAATTCGATCATTGCCCTGCGCTGCCTTGGCTATTCGACTGACGATCCGCAGGTGATCCGCGCGCTGGATGAATTTGAGAAGCTGGGCATCGACGAGCCGGGAGTACCCGGTCACTCCGAGCCGACCTTCCGCATGGCCCCCTGTTATTCGCCGGTGTGGGACACGGCCTATGCCGTGTTCGCGCTGGGTGAAAGCGGCGTTTCGGCGTCCGATCCGCGCCTGGTGAAAGCCGCCGACTGGCTGCTGACCAAGGAAGTCCGGCAAAAGGGCGACTGGGCGGTGAAGGTGCCCAACGTGGCTCCGGGCGGATGGTATTTTGAGTTCAACAACGAGTTTTATCCCGACGTGGACGATTCGGCCATGGTGCTGCTGGGCCTCGACAAAGTGGAAAATCCGCGCGAGCGCTATCAGCATCAGGTGGCGAAGCGCGCCATTGACTGGATCTTCGCCATGCAGTGCAAAAATGGGGGCTGGGCGTCCTTCGACAAGGACAACACGCGGATGGTCTTCCAGCATGTCCCCTTTGCCGACCACAACGCCATGCTCGATCCCCCGACGGTGGACATCACCGGGCGCGTGCTGGAGATGCTGGCGTCGTACGGTTTCAGCCAGGACGACCGGCGGGTGAAGAAGGCAATTCAGTTTGTCCTCAAAGAGCAGGAGCCGGATGGCTCCTGGTTTGGACGCTGGGGCGTGAACTATATTTACGGCACCATGCAGGTGCTGCGCGGATTGCAGGCCGTGGGCGTGGACCATCACGAGCCTTATATTCAGCAGGGCGCGGAGTGGCTGCGCATGGTGCAGAACCCCGATGGCGGCTGGGGCGAAACCTGCGGATCGTATGACAATCCCGCGACGCGCGGCATCGGCCCGAGCACTCCTTCGCAAACCGCGTGGGCGATCATGGGCCTTCTGGCCGCCGGCGATACCCGCAGTGAAAGCGTGCAGCGCGGTATTCTGCATCTGCTGGAAACCCAGAAAGCGAATGGCCACTGGGAAGAAGACCAGTACACGGGCACGGGATTTCCGCGAGTGTTCTATCTGGCGTATCACCTGTACCGCGATTATTTTCCGCTGATCGCGCTTTCCGCCTATGCGCGGGAATTTTCGGCGCTGTATCGCGAGGGAAGCGTGGGATACGCGAGAGGCTGATCAGGAAAACACTTACCGCGGATTTACGCGGAGGAACGCGGATTTGAACGGCAAGTTTAGGAATTTGTAATCAGGAATTGTAATAACGGTGCAGGTTGAATCCTGCCGTTATGAATATTTGAAGAGGCCCTGGCCTCTGGGCGAGCACGGAGGAAAATTGCCAGTACCAATTTCACAAATGTGGACCAACGCGAGCTATGTAGTGAAGCAGAAGCTCGCGGGGCGTAAACGGTATCCGCTGGTGCTGATGCTGGAGCCACTGTTCCGCTGCAACCTGGCGTGCGCCGGCTGCGGCAAGATCCAGTATCCGCCGCACATCCTCAAAAAAGAGCTCACGCCGGAAGAGTGTTTCCGCGCGGTGGAAGAGTGCGGCGTGCCCACGGTAAGCATTCCCGGCGGCGAGCCGCTCATGCATTCGCAGATCGAGAAGATCGTGGAAGGCCTGGTCGCGCGCAAAAAATACATTTATCTGTGCACCAACGCGCTGCTGCTCAAAGAAAAGCTCCATCTCTTCAAGCCCAGCAAGTATCTGACTTTTTCTGTCCACATGGACGGCCAGCGCGAGCACCACGATTTTGCCGTGTGTCGCGAGGGCGGATACGACATTGCACTCGAAGGAATCAGAGAGGCGCTGAAGCGTGGCTTCCGCGTGACCACGAATACCACCCTCTTCGACGGAGCCGATCCGAACAGTGTCCGTGCTTTCTTCGACGAGATGATGGAGCTGGGCGTGGAGGGCATGATGCTCTCTCCGGGCTACTCGTATGACAAAGCTCCGGACCAGAAGCACTTCATGGGTCGCGCACGCACGCGCAGACTGTTTCGCGCCATTCTTTCCAACCGTAAAGCGAGCTGGCGCTTCAACATGTCCCCCCTGTTTCCCGAGTTTTTGATGGGCCAGCGCGATTTTGCCTGCACTCCCTGGGGCATGCCTACTTACAACATTTTTGGCTGGCAGAAGCCCTGCTATCTGCTGCAGGATGGCTACGCCGACACCTTTCAGGAATTGATGGACGCCACGGAGTGGCACAACTACGGTACGGAATCCGGAAATCCAAAGTGCGCGAACTGCATGGTACACAGCGGCTATGAAGCATCGTCCGTGGACGCTGGCTTCGGCTCGCTGAGCGGCTTTCTGGGCATGGTGAAGGCGACTCTGTTTTCCAGCTACAAAGATGAAGACGCACTCCGGCTGCTGAACGAGCCGGCGCGTCCGGTGCACAGTTACAATCCGCTGGTGCAGATTGCCGAAGCTCCTGCGCAAGAGGAGGCCCGCGTATGAGCGGCGTGGCGAACAGCACCGAATCGCAGGTAAAGAATCCGGATGCGCTGGAAGTTGTCCCTGGATTTGAGCATGAAAAGCTCGAAGGCTGGATTCCACAGTTGGCCAGCGAAGAAGAAGTTCGCGCTGCCCTCGAAAAGGCCTTCGACTACCGGGGAGACATCACGATTACCCGCAAAGACGGAAGCAAAGTCGAAGGGTACATCTTTGACCGCCGCAACGGCAGGACTCTGGTGGATTCGTTTGTCCGTTTGTATCCCAAAGAGTCCAGCGAGAAAATCGCCATTGCTTACGCCGATATTGCCGCTCTGAAGTTTGCCGATCGCGATCCCGCGGCAGGCAGGAGCTGGGAAGCCTGGGTGAAAAAGTACTGGGAGAAAAAGCAGGCAGGCGAAAAGAACATTGGTATTGAGGCGGAAGATCTTTCTTAACTCGTCCATGCCGCCCTCCGGAGTTGTGATCTCAAAGGAAGTACTGAAGCGGCTCAACATTGAGCTGGGCGATACTTTGTTCGCGACGGAAACTCCGGAAGGGTATCTGCTTACGCCCTGCGATCCGGAAGTGGAAGAAGAGCTGAGACTGGGCCGCGAATTCATGAAAAAATATCATGAGACATGCAAAGCGCTGCGCCGGTGAAGTCTCCGCGGTGGCCCCATAAGCTCTCGATTCTTCTTCTTCATGCGGAGAGTCTTGCCGAGCATGGCGGGGAGGATGGATTCAGAGATGATGGATTACTCGAATCCGCTCTGGCCCGGCCGCGTAATTTTTGGGAATACGAGGGGAGCAGCGATACTGCCGCTCTGGCGTCAGCCTATGCCTTCGGCATCCTGCGCAATCACCCTTTTCTGGATGGCAATGACCGGGCGGCATTTTTTGCCATGGGACTCTTTCTCCGGCGCAATGGGTATGATCTGGAGGCGGACGGACTGGATACAGCCAGGATGATACGACGCGCGGCGGACAGAGAGGCCAGCGAGGCTGAACTGGCAGCCTGGATAAATACACATATGGTCAAAGCAGATGGAGAGAACGCGGAATGAAAGCCTTCATCACAGGAGCAACCGGGTTTGTCGGCAGCCACGTTGCGCGGCTTTTAGCCGAGCAGGGCGCCGATCTGCGGCTGCTGGTGCGGTCGAGCAGCCGGGCTGACAATATTGCCAGCCTGAAAGCGGACCGTGTCCTCGGCGATTTGCGCCAGCCGGGTTCTTTAAAGAAGGCCATGGAGGGCTGCGAATTTGTTTTCCATGTGGCCGCCGATTACCGGCTTTGGGTGCGCGATCCGCAGGAGATGTATCGCGCCAACGTGGAAGGCACGCAGGCGATCATCCGCGCAGCGCAGGAGAGCGGAGTGCGCCGCGTGATTTATACCAGCTCCGTGGCCACGATGGGGTTCACCCAGGCAGGCCATATCGCTGATGAAAATTCTCCGGTAACGCTCAAGGACATGGTGGGCCACTACAAACGGTCAAAGTTCATGGCCGAGCAGATTGCGCTGGAAGCGGGCCGCAGCGGGGCCAATGTGGTGGTGGTGAATCCGACTACGCCAATCGGGGAGCAGGACATCAAGCCCACGCCCACGGGAACGATCATTGTGGATTTTCTGAAGCGCAAATTTCCGGCGTACGTGGATACAGGGCTGAACCTGGCGGACGTGACCGAAGTGGCGCGGGGGCATTTACTGGCGATGGAGCGGGCCGTGCCCGGCGAGCGTTACATTCTGGGCGGTGAGAATTTGACGCTCAAACAGATTCTGGACAAGCTTGCCGCACTGACCGGATTGCCTTCTCCCTCGATGAAAGTCCCTCATGCGGTGGCTTTGGGATTTGCTGTTTTTGACCAGTTCTTTACCGGCGTAATTCGCGGCAAAGAGCCTCGGGCCACGGTGGACGCGGTGCGCATGGGGCGCAAAAAAATGTTTGCTTCCTCGGCCAAAGCGGAGCGGGAACTGGGCTACAAAGTTGTTCCGGTCGAGAGCGCGATTGGCCGGGCAGTGAACTGGTTTCAGGCGCATGGCTATGTGGAGCCAGCGGGAAAGACGGCTCCGGTGGGTGCATGATTAAAACTGCTGTAATTGCCGCGCTCGAACGCGAGTTGCGGCCCTGGGTAAATGGCTGGCCTTCGGTTACACTGGATTTTCAGGGCCGGACTTTGCGCTGCTATCAGCGTGGTGAGATTGTCGCGGCAGCGGGAGGAATCGGCAGCGCCCGGGCCGAGATGGCGGCGCGCGCGGTGGTCGATAAGTTTCGTCCGCAAACCCTGATTTCTGCCGGAGTTGCCGGAGCGCTGATTCGCAGCCTGAAGGTGGGCAGCGTGATTCGTCCCAATGTGATTGTGGACGCGCTTACCGGAAGCGAATATCGCTTTGCGGCGGGCGGGGAGATCGTGGGCGGCGGAATTCTGGTGAGCGCCGATGCGATTGCCGAATCACCCCATGCGAAGAGTAGCCTGGTCGAGCAGTTCCATGCGCTGGCAGTCGATATGGAAGCCGCCGGTGTTGCCCGAGTGGCGCTGAGAGCGCAAATTGATTTTCGCTGCGTGAAGGCAATTTCCGATGAGGCCGATTTTAAGATGCCTCCACTGAGCAGATTTGTTGATGCCGAAGGCAGCTTTGCCACGGGAAGGTTTGTGGCGTGGCTAAGCGTTCGTCCGCAGTACTGGGCGCGGACCATCGCGCTGGGGCGCAATACCAAACAGGCAACAGCCGCGTTGTGTGAGTGGCTGGACAAAAATCTGCCGGCGGCGAAAACCAACGACCAATCCAAAATGGCAGAAAGCGAGAGACTGGCGATCTGATGCAAACGGCAACGCAAAATTCCGTCCTTGAATCCCTGACGATTCCTCGGTCGATGCAGGCCGCTGTTTATCGCGGTAAACAGGATGTGCGCCTGGAAGAAGTTCCCGTGCCGGCGATTGGGCCGGGAGAGGTTTTGCTGCGCGTCCACAGCTGCGGCATCTGCGGGACCGATTTGAAAAAAATCGCCACCGGTTCGCACTCCGCGCCGAGAATTTTTGGCCACGAAACCGCCGGACAGGTGGTTGCCGTGGGAGCCGGCGTGAGCAACTTCAAGATTGGCGACCGGGCGATGGTTTTTCATCACATACCCTGCGGCCAGTGTTATTACTGCCGGCACAAAGTGTTCGCACAGTGTCCGGTGTATAAAAAGGTTGGCGTGACGGCGGGCTTTGAACCCAGCGGCGGCGGCTTTGCCGAATACGTCCGCGTGATGGACTGGATTGTGGAGCGCGGTCTGGTGAAGATTCCCGACCAGGTTTCCTATGGGCAGGCCTCGTTTGTGGAGCCGGTGAATACCTGCCTGAAGGCGATCATCTCACTGGGCCTGCAGCGCGACGAAACGGTGCTGGTCATTGGCCAGGGCCCGATTGGCATCATACTCGCCGTCCTGGCCAGGCGGACAGGCGCGACTGTGGTAACTTCCGATTTGTATCCGCAACGGCTTACAATAAGCAAGAGTTACGGGCTGAGTCACTGTGTTTCCGCGGCGTCGGAAGATCCACTGGCGAAGGTCAGGGAACTGACGGATGGGCGCGGAGCGGATGCGGTGATTCTGGCAACTGCGGGCAACAGTCTGATACGCCCGGCAATGGATGCGGCGCGTCCCGGGGGCAGAATTCTGCTGTTCGCGCAGACGCAGCGTGGCGAAGTTTCCATTGATCCGGCGGCGGTTTGCATGGATGAGAAGACGCTGCTGGGTTCCTACAGCGCGTCGGTGGATATTCAGGACGAAACCGTGCGCCTGGTTTTTGGCGGAGAAATCGATCTGGCGCGGCTGATTAGTCACCGCTTCCCTCTGGGACGTGCGGTGGAAGCCCTGGAACTGGCGGCGAATCCGGCCCCCGATTCCATGAAGATAGTCATACAACCGGGAATGGAGTGGCAGAGAAATTGAAACGACACATGACCGCGGCGGTCCTCTATGGCAAAGAGGACGTGAAAATCGAACAGGTGCCGATTCCTGAACTGAATCATGGTGAAGTTCTGGTCAAGGTAAATGTCGCTTTGACCTGCGGAACCGACCTGAAAGTTTTCCAGCGCGGATACCATGCCCGCATGATCGTGCCGCCAGCGCTGTTCGGGCATGAACTTTCCGGCGTGGTCGCCGAGACCGGTCCGGAAGTGAAGAATTTTCGCAAAGGCATGAAGGTAGTAGCTCTGAATTCTGCTCCGTGCAGTTCGTGCTTCTATTGCCTGCGCCACCAGGAAAATCTTTGCGAGGACCTGCTGTTCAACAACGGCGCTTACGCCGAATACATCAGAATTCCGCGCCGTATTGTTGAGAGCAACATGCTGGCTTTGCCGGAAAATCTCAGCTTTGAAGCCGCCGCCATGACGGAACCGCTGGCGTGCGCGATTCGCGGCCTTGAGGAAACAGGCGCGGGCATTGGAGATACCGTGGTAGTCATTGGCGCCGGGCCGCTGGGCCTGATGCTGATGCAAGTGGCAAAACTCACGGGATGTAATGTGATTGCCGTGGTCAAGCGGGAAGAGCAGGTCGTGGCGGCCAAACGCTTTGGCGCGGATGAAGTTATACAGATTAACAAGACAGAAGATCCGGTGCAGGCCGTGATCAATGCCACCGAGGGACGCGGCGCGGATGTCGCGATCACCGCCGTAGGGCTGCCGCAGACATGGCAGTGGGTGGTGGACATGGTGCGCCGGGGCGGGACCGTGAACTTTTTTGGCGGATGCGCCAGCGATACGAAGATCGAGCTGGACACCAACCGCCTGCACTACTCCGAAATTACGCTGAAGGCCACTTTCCATCACACACCGCAAACGGTGCGCAAGGCATTTGCCCTGATCACCGAAAAGAAAGTGAAAAGCACGGATTACGTTACAGGTGAAGCGCCGCTTTCCGGGCTGAAGCAGGTGCTGCAACAGATGCTTGATCGCGGGAACCAGATCAAAACCGCGATTATTCCCGGGCACTAGGACCCCCAAAAAAAGACACTATGCCGGTATCCCCTAATACCGCTTCCGTCGCCCCGCAGCTGGCGGGATGGAACGCGCTGCCGCAGTCGTACCGCATACCAGATGCGGCGCCTTCGCTGGCTGAGGCCCGCACTTACTGCGAGCGGCTGGCGCGCTCGCATTACGAAAATTTTTCCGTGGCCACATGGTTTCTGCCTTCACGGCTGCGCCAGCATTTTTACAACGTCTATGCGTACTGCCGAATCTCCGACGATTTGGGAGATGAAGTGGGAGACACCCGGCAGTCTCTGGAGCTGCTGGACCAGTGGGAAGCCGAACTGAATGCCTGTTATGCCGGTGCGCCCCGGCATCCGGTATTTGTCGCGCTGGCCGAGACGGTGCGCCAGTGCGGCATTCCCAAGCATGAATTTTCCGATCTGCTGGTCGCCTTTCGCCAGGATCAGACCGTCACTCGCTTTGCCACGTTCGCCGATATTCTGAATTACTGCCGATACTCTGCCAATCCCGTAGGCCATCTGGTGCTGTATCTGTGCGGTTACAGCGATGCGAAGCGCCAGCAGCTTTCCGATTTCACCTGCACTGCCCTGCAGCTCGCCAACTTCTGGCAGGACGTTGCGGTGGATTACGGCAAAGGCCGCGTGTATCTGCCGCTTGAAGACCTCGCGCGCTTTGGGGTGACGGAAGATGATATCGCCCAGCGCCGCGCCACGCCGCAATTTATCGAGATGATGAAATTCGAGGTCCAGCGTGCTCGTGAATGGTTTGATCAAGGCGTGCCGCTGCTCGAGAAAGTGAATCGCGAACTGGCTGTTGATCTTGAATTGTTCAGCCGGGGCGGACAGGAAATCCTGAACGCCATTGAACGCCAGCGCTTTGACGTGTTGCGTCGCCGGCCCGTAATTTCAAAACCGCGCAAGCTGTGGCTGGTAACGCGCGCCGCGGCAGGCAAACTACTATGAGCCAGCTGGCCCATGCGTATGCCGTTTGCCGGGGGATTGCTCGCCGCTCGGCCAAAAATTTTTATTACGGCTTTCTGGTGCTTCCTTCGGACAAGCGCAACGCCTTTTGCGCGGTGTATGCCTTTATGCGCCATGCGGACGATATCTCCGACCATCCTCATCTCAGCCTGAAAGAAAAATGGCAAAAACTGAATGACTGGATGGAAGCCGCCAAAAATGTTTTTTCCGGCAAAGCCACGGACGATCCCGTGCTTATGGCCCTGGCGGACGCGCAGAAAAATTTCAAGATTCCAGTCGATCTTTTTGAAAAGCTGGTCCACGGGACGACTCTCGATCTGGAAATCGAGGCTTCGCCTGAATCGCCGGCAATTATCTGCCGGACATTTGAAGATCTGCAGCGCTACTGCTATTTTGTGGCTTCCGTTGTTGGGCTGGTGTGCATTCACATCTTTGGTTATGAGGACGCCAAAGCGGAAATGCTGGCCGAAGACTGCGGCCTGGCCTTCCAGCTCACCAACATTATTCGTGATATTAAAGAAGATTCCAGCATGGGCCGCATTTATCTCCCGGAAGAAGACATGCAGCGCTTTCATCTCTCACCCCAGCATCTGGCGCTTTCTCGTTTGGGCGTGGAGACCAGAGCGGAAGAGCTTAAGCCGGTGCTGGAATTTGAGGCGGACCGCGCGCGCCGCTACTACGAATCGGCCAAATGGCTCATGGAGTTAATTGAGGTGGACAGCCGCGCCGCGCTTTGGGTGCTGGTGGAAATCTACAGCCGGTTACTCAAAAAAATCTCGGAGCGCAATTACGACGTGCTCACCGAGCGAGTGCGGCTTACAACGTGGGAAAAGATCACCGTGCTTTCGCGCGGATTTCTGCTTCGTCTGGCATGACTTCTCCTTTGCAGAACAAAACTGTGGCAGTCATTGGCGGCGGACTCGCCGGACTGGCTGCCGGATGCGCGCTGGCCGAGACCGGTCTGCGGGTGACGGTGTTCGAGCGGCGGCCTTATGTTGGAGGGCGAGCATCGTCCTATGAGCACCCTGGGACCGGTGAAACTCTCGACAACTGCCAGCACGTCCTGCTGGGCTGCTGTACCAATCTCGTCCATTTCTATGAACAGCTCGGAGTCAGCGGACGGATTCGCTGGTTCGATGAGCTGGTATTCATGGAGCCAGGCGGCCAGCGGAGCAAAATTAAGCCATCATTTTTGCCAGCTCCCCTGCACAGCTTTCCCTCGTTCCTCGCGGCGAACATGCTTTCTCTGCGCGACAAACTCGCCATTGCCCGCGCCTTTGTGGCAATGACGGGTGCGCTGCCCGCCGATTCGGCGGAAAATTTTCAGGATTGGCTTCTTCGCCACGGACAAACCCCGCGCGCCATCGAGCACTTCTGGAAAGTCGTGCTGGTCAGTGCGCTGAACGAAGATCTGGAACGCATCTCTGTCCGCTACGCCTTTCAGGTTTTTCGCGAATCGTTCCTGAAATCGGCGACCGCGGGCAGAATGGGCGTTCCCGGTATTCATCTTTCTGATCTGTACAGTGCCGCCATCGGATATATACAGGACCGAGGCGGCCAGGTGCTGCTGCGTTCCTCCGTCAGCGCCATCCATTCGCAACAAAACCGGGTGGTGGCAGTGACGAACACCGGCGAACAGGAATTTGATTTCGCTGTAGTGGCCGCACCGTTTCAAAATGCCGGCGCGCTGCTTCCCAGGGATGCCCAAGCGGATTCGCTGCACAAGAAGCTCGAACATTTCGAGCCTTCGTCGATTACGGGAATTCACCTGTGGTTTGACCGCGAAATCACTCCACTGCCGCACGCCGTGCTGCTCGACCGGACCATTCAGTGGATGTTCCAGAAATCCAGCTTTTTCGAAAACGGGCGCAAAACGGGGCAGGGAAGTTATTTGGAACTGGTGGTCAGCGCGTCGAAATCTCTGGTGCAAAAATCGCGAGAAGAAGTGATTGATCTGGCGCTGCGCGAGCTGGCTGAATTTTTTCCAGTTGTCAAAGAAGCAAAAGTGGTCAAAGCGGCGGTGATCAAGGAAGTCTATGCGACTTACTCTGTCCTGCCGGGCTTGGACTTGTATCGCCCTGAGGCGAAGACCGCGTGGCCGAATATTTTTCTGGCCGGCGACTGGACTGCAACTGGCTGGCCGGCCACGATGGAAGGCGCTGTCCGCAGCGGATATTTTGCGGCTGAGGCGCTTACGGAAGCAGCAGGCGATCAGCGCAAATTTCTTATACCCGACCTGCCCGCTCAGGGCTTCATGCGCTTGATTGGCTAGCAAAATTCCCTGATGAATCGCGCTCCCGCTGGCCTGCACAGGTTGAGCCATGCAGGCCAGCCGAGCGGAAAGCCAGTCTCTTAGAACGCCAGACGCAGCGCCAGCTGGATTTGGCGCGGGTTATAGTCGGCACGCGGTGTGCCGTAGTTAGGATTCGGAGAGCCTTCCAGAAAACGCTGGGTTGCGGAGCATCCCTGGGCAGCCGGGTTGAAGTTGCAGAAGTCCGCCGCGCCGTATACGGTGTTGAAGTATTTCACGTTCACCGTGTTCAGCAGGTTGAAGGCTTCCACAATGGTCTCCACGCTGAACCGCTCGGTGGCCTTGAACGTCCTTGAGAGCCGCAGGTCGACACTCTGATAGTCGGCGCCCTTGAACGTGTTGCGCGGCTCCAGGCCCACGCGGTCGTTGTTGCCGAAGATGTCGCCGTTGGCGTCGAACCCGGCAAATTTAGTGAAGTAGTTGGGTGACTCGAGCGTCACAATCGTGCCCAGGTGAAAACCGTTGAGCACCTTATTGAGGTGTGTGGGGCCGTCAGCCGTCAGGTTCAGCACCAGCCGCTGGCCCACATTGTCAGACGAAATGGCGCGCTCCGCTTTCAGGTTCTGGCTGTCCTGCGGGATCAGCACAAAGCTGGGGTTGGGGCCGTCATCAATGCCCTTGGACCAGGTGTAGCTCACGCCGCCGCTGAAGTGGTGGCTCATGCGCTTGGTGTAATTCACCAGCAGACCGTTCCACTCTGAATTCCAGCGGGAGGAAGCCTCGAAAAAGACAGCGTACAGCGTGGGGAAACCCGGCCCTGCGCTGCGCGATCCGGGAATGCCCGGCGCGGCAAAGTAGGTGTTTTTGAGTCCGGATGTGCCGTTGGAGTTGTGGACCAGGACCTGCCCGCTGGGATCCGGCTGGTTTACGTTAGAGAAACTTCCCAGATGCACACCCTTCGAACGCAGGAAGCTGATATCCACGGCCGAGTCTCGGGATGGCTGAAATTCCAGTCCCAGACTCGATTGAATTCCGTAAGGGGCTTTGCTGTTCTGATCGAAGCGTCCGATCACCGCATCGCCAAAAAATCCGCAGCCGGAAACTACTCCGCCGGGGCAGAAGCCCAGGGGCGCGGCGTCCGGATACTTGCCGCCCAGAATATTGGAGAGGGCAATCGAGGTAATGTTCGGCGCACTGGCAAAGGCAAACAGTCGTGTGTTGGCGTTTTGTGCGTCACCATTCGTGCCCGGATACGGCCCGCCGGTTCCGCCACAGGAAGGAATCTGGCAGGCCAGCAGGGGCAGAGGAATAATGCCGTGGTAGGTTCCCGCGCCGCCGCGCAGCACAATATTGTATTTCGTGCCGAAGTTGTAAGCGAACCCGGCGCGCGGATCGAACTCCGCCAGCGGACTGTTCAGCAGGGCCGAAGGCAGGGTTTCCAGCTGATACCGCAGACCGTAATTCAAAGAGAGATTTGTGGTCGGGCGCCAGTGGTCCTGCAGATAAAGACCGGCGTAGGTATGGCCAATCGCGCCACTGGCCTGGTTGCTGATGGTATTGGGAATTCTCTGCCCCGCGAACACCGAGGGATTAAACGTTGGCTCCGTGAAAGTGGGCGCCTTGAAGCGCTCGAAGAAGAGCACCTGGGGCGCGCCGGCCTGCAGGCTGAAAGGACACTGGCTGGCGAACAGGCAGCTGAAATCGGCTTCAAAAGGATAGAAGAGCGGAAACGATTCCGTGGTCTTCACATAGTTGAAATCGCCGCCAAAATCAATGGTGTGCTTCCCTCTGATCCAGGTTGCGTTGTCGGCCAGTTCTTCGCGGGTTTCCGTATACGAGTCAGGATTGCCGCGGTTGACCCCCACGGTGAAGGTATTCAGCACTTCGATGTGCGGCTGCGTGGTGTCCGTGGGGAAGTCGAATGTGCGATGCGCAAATTGTCCCCGCACCTGGTTGTTGAAATTGGTGGTGATAAATGAAGACAGGTTTCCGACCAGAGACTGATCGCGCAGGAAATTGTCTTTGAATCCGGAGGGCAGATCAAAGCCGTCATTGAGCGGGGAAACATTGGTGAGGCGCCCGTCATTGAAGAAATAACGCAGAGTCAGGTACTGGTTTTTGGAAAACGAATGGTCCAGTTTGACCAGGACGTTATCAAAGTCGCTGTTGCGGGTGGCCTTGAGGTTCTCGCCGGGCAAGCCCAAATTGGTTTTGAACTGATTAATGCTGCCGATATTGTTGAGGATCACGGAGTTGTAAAACGGGTTTTCCCGCCGCCGCTGGCCTTCATAGTTGGCAAAGAAAAATGTCCTGTCCTTGACGATTGGACCGCCCAGAGTGAAGCCATACTGGTTCTGCTGCAGCTTGTTGAGTCCGGGGGCGGCCAGAGGACTGTTGGCGTCGAGCACGTTATTGCGGAAATATTCATACACGCTGCCGTGCAGATCATTGGTCCCGCTTTTGGTGACGATATTCACGATGCCGCCCACGGCCCGGCCCGCTTCCACGCTGTAGGTATTGTTGATCACGCGGAATTCGCGCACGGCCTCTTCCGAAGGAGTGGTCTTCTGCACGCCGGAAGCGGTGGAGATGTTGTCCGCGCCGTCAATGGCGATGAAGTTGAAGTGAATGTTCTGTCCGGCAAAGGAAAGTTTGGTTACCGGTTCAATGATCACGTCGGTGCTGCCGGAAGTTGAGTCGCCGATGACGACGCCCGGGGCCAGCAGGGCAAAGTCGATGAACTGTCTGCCATTCACCGGCAGGCCCTGAATCTGCTGCTCTCCAATCACTGAATCCACCGAGGTGCGCGTGGGTTCAATCAGCGGCGCATCGGTGCTGATGCTGATTTCTTCCCGGACTGGGCCTGTGACCAGTGAAAAACCCAGTTTGGCATTGTCCCCCACGGCCAGATGCTGGCTGTGTGATTCCGGCAGAAATGTCGCTGCCTCCGCGGTGATCTTGTAGTTGCCCACCGGTAATTGCGTTATCTGGAACTCTCCGGCGGCATCGGTGGTTGCGGTGCGGGAAAATCCGGTTTCCACGTTCACCGCCGTTACCGTGGCGCCTTCTATCAAGGCCCCGGTATTATCGGCAACGTGTCCCTGTAGTGACGCGGTAATGTTTTGCCCCAGCAGGGTAAGAGTGCAGAAGAGTGGAAACAGGAAATACAGAACGCGCAGACGAGACTTCATTCGGAATCCTCCACGAGCCATGATTAAATTTTTAGCCCAAACTGCTGTTGGGTACTGCAAGTGAAACTAAAATTGCTGATGGCCAGGTATGCTCTATGCGTTCGATAGTTAAAGCAAAACCCAAGCCGCCAGGGACATCTAAAGTAAAAGAAGCGCAAAGAATTGCAGACGCGGTACATGGTATTGATGTACCAGTACTTTATCTACATGACCTTTGTGCTACTCCCTTCTTCTTTGTGGGTGCGACCTGCGTAAGCAGTTAGGGGGACAAGCACCACGGATATAACGAGTGTTCTTCACTAAACCAAATTCATGGGATTATATTCCTGTTTGTTTTGTAACTTAAGCATAGCCAGGACTGGCCAGTGCGATAGATTAGGATTTATTTATGCTGCCTGCTTATTTGTTGCTGTTGGGTAAGTGAATAACCTTGGTTGTCAGCAACGACTCAGCAACGGCTCACCCCGTACGATTAAAATTTCCTGGTTACCTTGGTGTTTTTTTATATAGCGAGCGCCATTATGGAATACAAGAACAGCAAAAAAGTGACCATGTTATGCCTTTTCGTGATCTTTACTGCGTGAGCAGGGCCACGCCAAGGCAAACCAGCAGAGCGGAGATCCAGCGGCGGCGGTCCACCGCTTCCTTCAGAAAGATCTTGGCCATCACGGCGCTGACCAGAAATGTAAGGGACGCCGAAGCCGGCGCCACCAGGCTGGCATCACCCCAGGAAAGGGCAGTGAGCAGGCTGAAGAAGGCCAGAGTCATGCAGCCCAGCGCCAGCAAAAACTGTTTGTCGCCGATCACGCGGACAATCACGGACAGAATACCGTCCCGGGCGCGCAGCTCGTCCAGATCGCCAATACGCTTCATGGCGCTGGAGAGCAGAATGTCCCCGGCGCTTGACGCCAGGACCATGACCGCGATGGCCAGCCACATTCTCAGTGAGTTCATGCCGTCTTGCCTGCGCCTTCCTGCACCAAAGATTTTTGCGGCTCGCGCGCGGTAAGCTCCGGGCCGCGCGTCACCCAGCCAACGCCGCAGGCGATCAGCAGAATGCCCGCCCAGCGCCAGTCGCTAATCTGCTCATGCAGAAAATACTTTGAGAGCACCGCAATCACCACGTAACCCATGGCGGTGGCGGGAAGCACAAAGGTCAGGTCGGCCCACGAAAGCGCCGTAAGATACGTGGTAAAGAAGCCCAGCAGGCAGACAATCCCGGTAAGGATCCACGGATTGGCCAGGGCCGTAAGAACGCGCAGTGGATGATGCAAATCCACTGCGCCAAACTCCATCATGCCGCGCTTCAGCAAGACATCACCGGCGCCGCCAAACACCATTACCGCCAGCAGCACCAGATATTTCCGCGGGTTCACGTAATTAATCTCCGGCGGCCTGGGTTGCGGGCTTTTCCTGCTCCGGGGCCGGGGGGTTGTTGCGCATCTCTTTGGCCACGCGGTTGCGCTGTGCCCGCAGCTTCATGAACGATTTGGCTTCCTTGTACAGCCGCTTGCGCTCGGAAGTGTTGAACACGGCCTTTTTCACAATGCGGAACACGGCCTTGGGACGGAAATAGTATTCGTCGTAAAACTTGTGGACCATCTCCAGCACGTGCTCGCGCGGCAGTCCGGGATATTCGATCTGCGCGATCTGGTGGCCGCCATCGTCGACCATCTTCTCCGTACCCACGATAAAGCCGTTCTTTTTGGCGAAATCGTACATCTCGGTGCCCGGGTAAGCGTGGGCAATGGACACCTGTATGGTCTCCACGTCCAGCTCCTTGGCAAAGTTGATGGTGTTGCGGATCGACTCGCGGCTCTCACCCGGCAGTCCCAGAATGAAATCGCCATGCACCACCAGGCCAAGCTTCTTGGTGTCCTTGGTGAACTGGCGAGCGCGCTCCACGGTTGCGCCCTTTTTAATGTTCTTGAGGATCTGCGCATCGCCCGACTCATAACCCACAATCAGCAGCCGGCATCCGGCCTCTTTCTGCGCTTTCAGGGTTTCGTAGTCGGTGGTCACGCGCGACGTGCAGGACCACGTCATCTTCAGCGGCTTCAGCTTGCCGCACAGCTCAACCGTGCGCGCCTTCTGGATATTGAAGGTGTCATCGTCAAAGAAGTATTCGTTCACCCAGGGCCAGTATTCCTTGGCCTGGGCCATCTCGCGGGCCACGCTGTCGCTCGAGCGCTTGCGCCACGGATGCCCGCTCAGCGTCTGCGGCCACAGGCAGAAAGTGCACTGCGCCGGGCAGCCGCGCGTGGTATAGAGCGACACAAACGGATAAAGCAGGAACGGCACGTTGTAGCGCCGTACGTCGAGGTCGCGATAGTAAACGTCGGTCACATTGGGCAGCGCGTCCAGGTCCTGGGCGTCGCCCCGGTCCGGATTGTGGACCACCTTGCCGCTGGCGTCGCGATACGAAATTCCCAGAATCTCGGAGAGCGGCATGCCGTTGGCGTACTCGACCACCGAGTAATCAAACTCGCGACGGCAGACAAAATCGATCTCCGGACACTCCTGCAGCGAGCGCTCCGGCAGGGTCGTCACATGCGGGCCAACGAAGGCGATTTTCAGCTTCGGGTTGGCCTCTTTCATTTTGGCCGCCAGCCGGATATCGCCGGGGAATCCCGGCGTGCTGGTAAACAGCACCAGAAATTCGTACTCTTTGGTGAGTGCAATGGTCTCTTCCGCCGAAACATGGTGCGGAGGAGCGTCCAGCAGGCGCGATCCCTCCAGCATTCCTGCCGGATAAGCCAGCCATACCGGATACCAGTAAGATTCAATCTCTCGCGTGGCGGGCCAGCGCGAACTGGCGCCCCCATCAAAGTTCTCAAACGAGGGCGGATTCAGGAAAAGTGTTTTTAATGGCATAAGACGTAAGCATCTATACTAACATTTCCACCCTGCCGGAACCGCCCGTTAATTCAATCGGTTAGAAGCGCCCGCCGAGCGGCGTCCCCATGCAGCGAACGGGGATGAAACCCATACCGCGGATTGTCGCGGATCAGCGCAGATCAAAAATGCCCAATCTCCCATGCGCTCAATCTCGCCATGCTCATGTGGCACAGCCGCCCCCGGCTGTGTTCCTGGTTTTGATTTTCATCTGCGTAAATCAGCGGCGAGCCGGTCTGTTCTGTCAGCCATCTGCCCGGTCTGTCCCCCCATAGGGATACGCCCTCCCCCGGCGTCAATTAGGAAAATAAAAGACTTAGCTCATTCCACCCAATGGCCACCCAGCCATTTGTGGTCTGGCGTCACCTTGTTAGCCATCAACTTAAGCCCGGCCAATAACTGCCCACTGAGTGCTGACGGCTTCTTTTCAAACCAGCGCATGGTACCGCAAATCGACAAAAGTTCAATAGACAAAAAATGAATGCCAACCTCGGTTAGCTACCCAATATGTTGCTTATCGCGCAGGTCTTGCACGATTCTGCTTGAAGTGATCGGTAAAGCATTGCCTCGAAAAACTCAGCGCCGGAGGCGCGCTAATCTGCCTTAGGCAGGATGTATGGTTTAACTTAATTTTGGTTCCTTTAAATTGTTGCCAGCCAAGCACAAAAAATACAGATGGTAGTGCTGCTAGTAGTAATATCAGAAATGACCACGCACCAGTAATGATGTACTTGGGTTTAATAGAGCTGAAATCGCTTACTCCTATTGAAGCTAAATAGGTGTTAGTAATTAATAGCCCGAGTCCATATAAAACGCCGACAATTACAATTGTTATTTTCGCTGCCCGTTCGAAAAGTTCGAATGTGAACAACTCAGGCTTGCCTTGAGCTGTATCGGAGTCGGGAGACATGTTGGGCGATGCCATGACAGTTGGATTGTAGTAAAAAACTGCAAGTTTGGGTAAAAATATTGCTTTCGTGTCAACTCTATTCTTCGGCATGTGTGACCAAACTCCAGCGCCGAAGGCGCGGCATTACGTAGCCCAGCGTGTTAACGCTGGGAAAATGTGGTGTAAGATAGTCAGCCCCGGAGGGGCGACACGTGTCTCACACTTATACGAGGTGTCATTTTCACGTTGTATTCAGCACAAAAGAGCGGCGAAAAATTAATCTCCAAAGAAGTCCAGCCCCGGCTTTGGTCGTACATAACGGGAATCTGCCACAACCAGAAGATGATTCCCATCGCGGTCGGCGGAATCGACCACCATGCTCATCTGCTCTTTCATGTGCCGCCCCTCCGGGGCTGAATTTCTTACAACTTCTCCCAGCGCTTACGCGCTGGGCTACGTAATGCCGCGCCTTTCGGCGCTGGAGGTATTGCCGTCGCTGCCCGACATTTATCATTCCACCATGCAGAAAGCACTATCTGCCCTCGTGATCATCATCGCCTCTGCCTGGGCGCAGCAGCATCAGAACTCGCGCCCTGATTTCAAAGATTACGCGGTACAGCGGGTGTACAGCGGCCATCCTGCCGCGCCGAAACTCAGCAAAGCCCAGCTGATGTATCGTACCCGCATTCGTGAAGGAGCAAAGTCCAAGGTGGAGTTTGCCGGTCATTACACGGTTCCAGTCTGGGGCTGCGGTACGGGCTGCGCCGTATTTGCAATTGTGGACTCAATCACGGGAGCAGTATATGACGGCTTTAGCGTTGCCGATCTTCCGCTAGCGTGGGTAGAAAAGCACGAAGAGCAGCCGCGAATGGAGTTCCATCCTGAAAGCCGTCTGTTCAAAATCAATGGCTGCCCGAACGAAGAGAACTGCGGGTTTTACGATTACGTGATGACAAAAGATAAGGGGTTAAAGCTGGTTCGCAAAGAACTTCTGCCCAAAGAATTCCAATAACTCCGTGCAATGCTCCCATGATGTCATGCGATATGGTCGAACCCACGAGACTGCAGCGCCGAAGGCGCGACATTACGTAGCCCAGCGTGTAAACGCTGGGAAAAGTGGAGTAAGATAGTCAGCCCCGGAGGGGCGACACGTGTCTCACACATATACGCGGTGTCATTTTCACGTTGTATTCAGCACAAAAGAGCGGCAAAAAGTAATCTCCAAAGAAGTCCAGCCCCGGCTTTGGTCGTACATAACAGGGATCTGTCATAACCAGAAGATGATTCCCGTCGCGGTCGGTGGAATGGACGATCATGCTCATCTGCTCTTTCATTTGCCGCCCACCATGGCCTTGTCTAAAGCCGTGCTCCTGATCAAAGCAAACTCTTCCAAACGGATGAACGAACACGGCAACCGCTTCGCATGGCAAAAAGGATTCGGTGCTTTCAGCGTGAGCGAATCGGCGCTGGACAGCGTGGCGAATTACATACGCACCCAGGAGAAGCACCACACAAAGATGAGCTTTGAGGAGGAATTCCTGGCGCTGCTCAGGAAGCACAAGATCGAATACGATCCAAAATATGTCTTCGGATAAATGTGCATATGTCGCCCCTCTGGGGCTGACTCTCTTGCCACCGGTGGACGGCAGCGGCTGGGAGCCATCAGCAAGCAGGGCAATGGCTTTCTGCGCATGTTGCTGGTGGAAGCCTCACACTCGGCGATCCGCTGTGACCCTGAGTTTCGCAAGTATTATTTACACCTCTGCCACAA
>WNFP01000656.1_pt1 | contig 55517 bp, 51 predicted proteins | sample 5400201 | NCBI WGS metagenome assembly WNFP01 (sample SAMN13153355, study PRJNA577476) | soil metagenome | isolation source: 115 cm saprolite under Madrone tree | place: USA:California | collected 2016-06-14 | reverse complement strand
GCGATTTCGGTTCTCGCAAGGAGGATGCCAGACACAGTCCGGAGCCTCCTACATGCCATGCCTGTCGCTCATGCGCCACAATGCAGTGGTGTGAAGCTCTTCCGCCTCGCGGGAGGCCGTGGTAGCTTCGCCACAGTGAGGTCGTTGTCGGGCGCATTTATCATTGCTGTGGCGGTGGGTGCTGCGTCGCCGGTCGTGGTTCGCGCACAGGGCGACGCGGCTGCGCCCGCTCCGGCGGTCGATCCATCGTGGTTGCAGGTCGATAGCACAACCAAGACGGCTACCTTCCAGCTGGTGGCGGGGCTCACCGGTCTCAACGGCGCGCTCAACTTCAGCGGTTTCCGGGACGGTGGGCTGGCGCTGACGGTGCCGTTGGGGTGGACGGTCGTGATGCACTTCCGGAATCACGACGGCATGCTGCCCCATTCCGCCGAGGTCATCGCGGACACCCATCCCCTTCCCACAGGGCCAGTTGCGCCCGCTTTTGCCCGCGCATTCACCCTCCGGCTGGACCAGGGACTGGTCTCCGAGCAGACGGATGACCTGCGCTTTATTGCGGATAGGGGGGGGTCCTACCTAATATTTTGCGGGGTTCCGGGCCACGGGGCGGCCGGCATGTGGGTTCGTCTCGAGGTTTCGGGCTCAGTTCACAGGCCGTCGTTGGCGGCCACTCCTGCGGGGAAACCTTAGCCTCGCGGGAGCGCGGAGTGCCGATGGGCTCGCTCGCAAGGAGGTGGGCTCCGCTTTCCCCTGTTTGCTCACACACAATTGTAGGTGAGAAGCCAGACGAGTACTGGTGGGAGACCTTCCCACTCGGCTGTACCTGGCGCGGGCAGTCGCATCAGCGCCTCGAGGGCACGAGCGGTAGGATGGCGGCAGTAAAACTCCCAAGGAGGGAATCTCGTATGAAGCGTCTCACGCTGTTGTTGTTGGGCTTGGCCCTGGGCGTCTCCGCGACGGCCGGCGCGCAAGGCCTGACGATGCAGATGTCGAACGGATGGGCGTTCTCGTTCTCCGGGAACGTGAACGCGTTCTGGACCTTCACGCACCAAGACAGTACAGCGGCGACCGGGAGGTCGCGGACGTACAGCAACGTTCGGACCGGCCTGCTGCCGGCCTTCGCGACGTTCGAAGCGCGCGGCAAAGAAGCCGGCATGAACCTCGCCGCGCACATCGGCTTCGCGCCGCAGATCCAGAACCCCGGCAACGCGCACGACGGGTTTCAAAATCCCAATCGAATCGACATGCGTCAGGTCTACCTGACCGTGGGTGGCGAATGGGGTCAGATTCTCGCAGGCCGCGAACTCGGGTTGTTCGAGCGGCAGGCTATCCTGAATGACCAGACGTTGTTCGGCGTCGGTGCCGTGGGTGGGGTGCAGGGCGGCGGCACCACACTCGGGCGGATCGGCTACGGCTACATCTATCCCAACTTCAATGCCCAGCTGACCTACAGCACGTCGCCTAAGAACCCCGCGCAGCTGAGCATCGGCCTGTTCCAGCCGAGCGTCCTCCCGAACGGCTACACACAGACCAAGATGCCTCGCGTCGAGGCTGAAGTCACCTGGCATCAGACCAGCGGGAAGCAGAAGTACACGGTTTGGGCAGGCGGATTGTGGCAGAGCACGTCTCACCTCACGCAAGACAGCAGTGTCAGTTCCGTCGGGGGCAATGCGGGCGTCCGGCTCGACATGGAAGAGCTCTCCGTTGTCGTGACGGGCTACATCGGTAGTGGCATCGGGACTACACTCGGCTTCGGTGGCGACGCGCTAGCAAACGGCCGGAATAAGCGGAAATCCGACGGCGGCTATGCGCAGATCGGCTACACGTTCAACAAGAAGACAACGTTCGCCGGGAGCTGGGGGTTCGGCCGCCTGAAGGGCGCTGGCGCGACAAGCGCTGACGGCACGGACGGGCCGATCGGGCAGGTTCAGATGTACACGGTGGGCATCTACCATCAGTGGACCAAGTCCCTCAAGCTGGTGTTCGAGGGCAGCCGCGAGATCAACATCCACGCTGGTTCGCAGGCAGTGCTCGGTGGGCTGCCAAACCAGACCGACATCTCCGGTGGATTCATGCTGTTCTACTAGGCAAGAGAAGCGTAGCACAGAGACGTTGCACAAGGACGTTAGAACGGAAGCGCGAGAGGCCGGGAGCGATCCCGGCCTCTTACGTTTCCGCGTGACGGTGTCGTGCTACGTTTCTTGTGCTACGTCTTTGCGTGACGCTTTTTTTATTTGTATCTGTAGGTAATCCGCCCTCTCGTGAGGTCGTACGGCGAAAGGTCCACCGCGACGCGATCCCCCTGCAGGATCCGGATGTAGTTCTTTCGCATCTTGCCGCTGACGTACGCCAGCACCTCGTGCCCATTCTCGAGCTTCACGCGGAAGGTCGTGTTGGGAAGCACTTCGCTGATCGTACCCATCATTTGTATCGCGTCGCCAGCCACGCTCGGTGCCGCTCTCCTTCTCCCGTCGTGGAACGGGGATGCTACAGTCTGATGGTGTGCGGATCCATGGTCTCGTCCCGTGGCGCGGTGGGCCCGCGCTCGATGTAGGACGCGTGACGGCCGCAGCCTTGGCAGGTCAGGGTCACGCGCTCCGGTGCGAGCGGTGCAGCGCGGCCGCCCCGGCGCCGGGGGGCGCGCACGATCGACCGCGTGCTGCAGGAGGGGCAGACCAGCGGTACGTGCTCGCGGTCCGCCGCAATCAGCGCCAGCGCCTCGGGCGCTCGGTATTCCTTGATTCCACGTCGTCCCACGGCTGATGGCACCTCCAGCCAGGAAATGTAGCCACCCCTGGAAGATGGGCCTCCTTGACACCCCTGGGAGGAGGCGTATCTCTCACACAGCCCGGAGGTTGCCCGCGGAGGTGACCACATGAACCGCCCCCAGTACGAACCGCTTGCGGAGATCGAGGTCGACGCCGCCCGACCGGAGCCCCAGGGCTTCACGCTCACCGGGCAGGGCCCCGATCACGCGGAATATCAGCTCGACCTGCGGTTCGAAATGCCGCTCGACTCGCGGACCCGCACCGTGCTGGGCGAGCTCCTGTCCCACTCCGACCTCACCATCTCGCGCCGCGCGCCCGGAGGGCTCGCCCAGGCGCTGCGTCAACGTCGTAACCGCGCTCCGCAGCGATAGTTCCGCCCGAAATTGGTCGAAAATCCTTGACGGTCCGGTAGGGCCGATGTAGCTTGGCGCGACCTTTAGGCCGGAGCAGCTTGTTCGATGCCCCCAGCTGAGCTCGGCGGGTCGCAGATTTCTTCGCTGCTCGAAGCCCTGCCTGGAATCGCGAGTGTACTGCGCAGCCCCGTGGCGGACGCCTTGGTCAAGGCGATCCGCGCCGCCGCGGGCGTGGGCGAGTTCGCCTTCGACGATGCCGAGGAATTGGTGCGCTACGCCGTGCGTCGCGGCTTGATCGGCCCTGAAGAGGGCGATCGCGTGCTCGGGGACGTCGAGGTCCTCAAGTCCAAGCCGAAGCCCGCCCACCCCGCGAGGCCCAAGGCGCTGGCTAAGAAGAAGGCCGCGAAGAAAAAGTCACGGCGGTGAAGCCGCAGTTCCTGCCTCTTCTGCTGGGCGCAGCCGTCGCGTGCGCCCGCGCACCGCAGCCCGCTCCACTCACGCCGCTTCGGGTAGCAGCGTCGCTCGCCGCCGCCGGGCGCTGCGACAGCGCGACCGTCGTGGCTCGCACGGCGCTCGAGAGCGAGCCGGACAATGTGCTGGGGCCTCTCGTGATCGGCGGGTGTCAGGAGCGGGCGGGTCGCTACGACGAGGCGGTCGCGACCTACAATGATTTTGCGGCGCAGCACCCCAACGCCCGCGGCGTGGCCGCAGTGCGCGCCAAGGCGCAGCTCGCGCTCCGCGCCGCGGCGGAGCGGACGGCGCGGCAGGCGCTGGCGCGCGAGGCACAGCTCGCCCTGCAACCGCCCCAGCCCGCCACCGTGGCGGTGCTGCCGCTGGTGATCGCGGGGGATTCGAGTGTGCAGCCCCTGTCGCGTGGTCTCGCGGAGCTCATCACCACCGACCTGGCGTATCTCCGGACGCTGCGCCTGCTCGAGCGTCTGCAGATCGGCATGCTCATGGACGAGCTCAAGCTCGGCCGAACCGAGCGGATGGATCCGGCGACGGCGGCGCGGGTGGGGCGGCTGCTGCGGGCGGAGCGCATGGTGCAGGGGACGGCGACGATTCCCCGCCGGGGGCCGGTGCAGCTCTCGGCGACGGTGGTGACGGGTAGCGGCGTCGTTCGGCCGGTGAGCCAGGTGACCGGGCCGTTCGCAAAGCTGCTCGACCTCGAAAAGCAGGTCGTGCTCGAACTCGCCGCGCAGCTCGGGTTGCAGCTCACGCAAGCCGAGCGCGAGCAGATCCTGCGTCAGGGCCCGAAGAGCCTCGCCGCATTCCTCGCGTACAGCCGGGGCCTCGAGGCGATGGATCGGGGGGACTACGGCGCGGCGGCGCGCCACTTCCGCAGCGCCGCGCAGGCCGACCGGAGCTTCCAGGCCGCCCACGATGGGCAGCAGGCGGCAACCGCGGCGCCGGCGCTCGAGCCGGCCACGGGCGGGGAGATTTTCGACGTAGTCCGCGCAGTGGACGTGGTCGAACGCGCGACGGGTGTCGTCGAGCCGGCGGACCTGGGCGGCGCGGGCGGTGTGCTCTCCGCCGGAGCGCGCGATGTCGTGCCCGCTATCGGCGACGCGATCGCCCAGATCAGGCTGCCGACGGGCAGCTCCACGATCGACCGTCACCTGACTCCGGAATCGCTCGGCCTGCCGTCCATCGTGTCGGTGGTGAACGGGATCACCATCATCTTCAAGCGGCCGCCGTGAGGTTGGTCCTGTTGTGCCTCTGCGCGGCGGTGCCCCTCGCCGCGCAGGGGCCGAAGGACGGGGTGGGCACCGCGGCGCGCACCGGGCTCGTGTTCGAGGGCTATTACTTCGGCTCGAGCTACGCCTTCGATCACGTCGTCGAGTGGACCATCCCGGTCAGCCTGTCGCACCGGCTCGGTTCGAGCCTCACCATGGATCTGTCGAGCGGGTATGCGCACGCCGCCGCGGCGACGACCAGTGGGACCCTCGCCGTCTCGGGCGCGACCGACACCGATGTGCGGCTGAGCTGGGCGGCGGTGTCGGGCCGCTTGATCGTCTCCGTGACCGGCACGCTGCCGACCGGGAAGAGCACGGTGGACACGGCGTCCGTGCCGCTACTCAGCGCGCTGGCGACCGAAGTGCTCGGTTTTACGACTCGGAGCTTCGGCACGGGCGGCGGCGTGACAGGTGGCTTCGCGACCGCGTTCAAGTTGGGTGAGCGCTGGGCGGCCGGCTTCGGAGGGAGTTACCGCCGCTACGGTCGCTACACACCCGTGGCGGGGGGCGGCGCTCTCGAGCCGGGCGGCGAGGGTCGCGTGCGGCTCGGCGCGGAGGGACCGGTGGGGGGTCGCGGGTATTTCCGCGGCGCCGCGATGTATGCGACGAGCGGCGCCGACACGCTGAGCGCGGGCTCGCGCAGCGCCAGCGGCCCCCGCTTCCTGCTCTATTCGGCGCTGAGCCTCCCCGCGGGCCGCGGCAGCCTCTCCCTCTACGCCTACGACCGGTACCGGCTGCGACCCCACGGCTACGACTCGACGGTCGTCCAGGTGCCGCGCGGCAACGTGCTGGCGCTGGGCGCGCGGCTCGAGCGGCCCCTGTCTCCGGTGCTGAGCCTCGCTCCGAATGTGGAGTTCCGTCACGAGCTCGCCGGGCCCGCGACCGGCAGCCTGGTGTTGCTCGGCTGGCTGCTACGGCCCGGTGTGGATGTACGCTACCGCGCGAGTGGCACCGTCACGCTCCTGGTCCAGGGTCAAACGGCGTTCGGGCGGGTGGCGGACAACGGCCGGTCCGTGTCGCTCGTCGGGCCGCGCGCCGTCGTGCTGCTCGAGTGGGCGCGATGATTCGCCGCGTCCTCCCCTGGCTCGTGTTCGCGCTCACGAGCGGCATGGCCGCGTGCGCGGAGTGGGCGGGGTCCGAGCTCGGTGGGCCGAGGCTGTCGATCGTGCCGCTGATCGGCCTCGGCTCCGGAACAGTCCTGTTGGACGATCTCGACCAGCTTCACGTGGTCGTCGTGCCCATCTCGAGCGCCGGCGTTCCTCTTGGGGCGGTGGTTGATACGACCGTTCCGGTCGATGCGGCGGGCGGCGCGACGCTCACGGTGCCGGTCGTCGTCATCGGGAGAGCGCAGCCGTTCCAGGTGACGCTCCAGGGCATCCGCTCGAGCGATGGCGCCGTCCTGTATACCGGGGTCGCCACCGTGGTCGTGAGTGGTGCTGGTGCCAACCCGCCCGTGTCGGTGCCGGTGAGCTACATCGGACCGTGCCGGATCGGATCGGGCTGCATTGTGACCGTCGCACCGCAAGATTCCACCCTCGCGACCGGCGGCTCGCTCGTGCTGCGGATCCGCGTGGATTCGGCCCAGACTCCCGTGACGGGCGTGCCCGTGGCGTTGACCAATCTCACTCCGGGGCTCGTCCTTGTCGCGCCGGATAGAACGGTGACCGCTCTTCTGAGCCCCACAGGGGGTGCGGCACGTGTCGAGGCGGCCATTCGCGGCGCCGCCGACACCCTGCGGGTCACTGTCGCCCCGCTCACCGCCCCGGCCGCGGTCCTGGTCAACCCTGGGTACCTGACACTTACCACCCTCAGCCCGGGGAACGCGGCACAGCTCACCGCCGTCGTCACCGACATCGCCGGGAAGCAGCTGTCGTCCTCACTCGCGACGTGGACGAGCGGCGCGCCGAACGTGGCGACTGTGTCGAGCACGGGGCTCGTCACGGGGGTAGCGCCGGGCAGTGCGATCGTAGCGGCGACCGCTGGGCCCGGTGTGGCGGACTCGCTGGTCGTGATGGTAGGCGACGCGGTCACGCCGCCGGGCAATGCGATCGCGCTCGCGCTCGTCGGGGGCCGCAGCTTCGGCGTCGCAAAGGTCGGCCAGCCTGTCGCGATCGACATCTTGGTCGACCTCAAGGCCGTGCCGGTCGCGCTGCTGGGCGCTTACGACGCCAGGTTCGCCTGGAATCCCGGTGTGTTGCGGTACGATAGTACGCAGGCGGGGACGTTTGCCGCTCCGGTGATCGTCCCGGACACCGCGGCGGGTGGCATCCTGCGCTTCAACGGGACGGACATAGTCGGGAAGGGTGGGTCGCAGAGTCTGGCCCGTGTGTGGTTCACCGCGATAGGTCCCGGGCCATCGGGTCAGGTCTTGTCGTTGACCACTCTTACGACAGCGCTTACGCTCATAAATCTCTTGCCCGGCTTGCTGGTGGCGCCGAGCGGCGTCACCGTCGGGCCGTAACCCGCCGGGCGACCTAGACCCGAAATCCTCTTACCAGGGCCCGCAGCCTCTCGGCGGCCTCCAGCAGGCTGCTGGCGGCCGCCGCCATCTCTTGGGTCGATGCGCCCTGCTGTTGGGCGGCGGCGGTGGCTTGCTCCGCCCCCGCCGCGTGCGCCGTGGCGCGCGTCGCCACCTGCTGCGCCTGTCCCTGGAGCTGCATGGTCGTTTCGCGGTTGGCCTGGGCGGTCACCCGCACGCGCGCGGCGGCCTGTTCCACCAGCTCCACTGCCGTGGCGATCTCGGCGAGGCCGTGCGCCGCGCCTTCCGCGACCGACTCGATCCCCCGGACCTTCGCCTGGCCCGCCGCCATGGTGGCGGTGACGTCCTCCATCTGCTCCCGGATCGACCCCGTGGTGCGGGTGACTTCATCCGCCGCCCGCGCCGATTCGTCCGCGAGTTGGCGCACCTCTTCGGCGACCACCGCGAAGCCGCGCCCGTGCTCGCCCGCCCGCGCGGCCTCGATTGCCGCGTTCAGGGCCAGCAGGTTGGTCTGGGACGAGATGCGCTTGATGAGCTCCACGAAGTCGTCGATCGACGCGCTCAGCTCGCCGAGCTGGCTGATCTGTTTCGATGTGGTCTGCACCACCTCCCGCACGTTGAGCAGCACGCTCCCGGCGGCGGCGACGTCGCCCCGGTGCCGATCGGCCACCGTGCGGATCTCTTCTCCGAGCTTTGCAGCGCGCTCCGCCGCGTCCGCCATGTCGCCGGTGGTCGTGCGCAATGTGTCGAGGCCCGAGCCCATGGAGGTGAGGGCGGCGCGTTGCTGGTCCGCACCGCCCGCGATCTCCACCATGGCCGTCGACACCTCGCTTGAGGATGCGGCGAGCTGCTCGCTCACCGCCGACAGGTCCCCGGCCGCCCCGGCGATCCGGTCCGACTCGCCGATCACCTCGCCCACGATCTGGCGGAGGCGGTCGCCCATGTGCTGGATGGCGTCGGCGAGGACGCGAAACTCCCGGGGCATTTCCCCGGTGGTCACTGGTCGCAGATCGCCCGCGCCGAACCGCTCGGCGGCCGTCACCAGGCGGCCGAGCGGGCCGTGCACGGACTGCACGGTATAGCGCGACAGGAAGAAGCCCGCGACCACCAGCGCGACCACGAAGACCCACAGTTTGCGCTCTCGGTCGGTCGCGTCCGCGGTCAGGCGCTCAGCGACCTTGGCCGCCTTTTGGGCCTGCCGGCGAGAGAGGTCGCGCACCAGCCGCGTCAGCTCCGCCGCCTGAGGTCGCACCGCCGCCGCGCGGGCCACCGCTTCCTGATCGCGCCCCAGGTCCCGGAGCGCGTGCGCGATCGAGTACTCGGTCTGGATGGTCGCGTGGAGCTGCTTCACGCGGTTGACCGTGAGGCGATCTTCGACGGTGAGGCTGCCCATCGCTTCCAGCCGGCGCTGGTGCTGAAACGCGTCCTCGGCGGCGGCCTGAAACTGTCGCCGCGGGTCGTCTCCGGGCGAGCCCAGATACTGCTCGGCGGCCCGGATCTCCTCCAGCACGCTCGTGACGAGCTCGCTTCCGACATCGGTCGAGGTCCGTAACGCGTCGAGCTCCTGCTCGATCGCGTACCGCATCTGCCGTAGTGTGGCGGCACCCGCGATGGCCGTGGCGATGAGCCCGGCCAGGAGCAACGCCAGCCCGATCATGATGCGCGCGCGGATCGTGTCGAAGCGGCCGCGCATTACCGCGCCGCCTCCGTCACCAGCCGGCCGTTCCGCACCACGCCGATCACCACGGTCCTGCCCGCGACGTCCCCGTTGCCTTCGAACGCGATCGTCCCGGTCACTCCCTCGAACGGCGCGTGGCCCCGACCCACGCGCGCGAGGTAGTCTCGAACGGCTCGCCGGTCGGCGCCCGCCTGGTCCACCGCACGCGCCAGCAGCAGCACGATGTCGTACGCGCCCGCGCCCCGATGGTCCGGTCGCTGTCCCGGGTATGCACGCGCATAATCCGCTACGAACGCGGCGTTGCGATCGTCCTGCCGGTCTGCGAGATAGGCGGACGACAACCGGATGCCCTCCGCGAGCGCCCCGTCCGTCTCGATCCCCGCGAGCGCGTCCCCGCCCAACACCGGCCACCGCACCCCGAGCGTGCGCATCTCGCGCAGCGCCAGCTCGGCCCCCGGTCGCTCGGCGGCGAGCACCAGCACGTCCGCGCCCCCGCGGCGCATCCGCGCGAGGTATGGCTCCAGCGAGGCGGTGGCGGGGATGTAGGGATCGGCTTCCAGCACGCTCCCGCCCAACCGTGCAAACTCGGCGGCGAACGTCCCGCGTACCCCGCGCCCGTAGTCGTTGTTGATGTAGATGATGCCGGCCCGTCGGGCGCCCAGGGTCTGCCAGGCAAAGCGCGCCAGCTGGGGCCCGTGCTGCAGATCGCTCGGGCACACGCGGAACACGAAGGGGCTCAAGCCCGACAGCTCGGGACTGGACGCGGACGGCGAAATCATCGCGGTCGGCGTCGCACCGCCAGCGTACACCCGCGCCGCCGCGAGAGACGTGCTCGAGCTCAAGTGTCCCACGACCGCCACCACCGCGGGGTCCGCGTATAATTGCTCCGCCACCCGCACGGCGGTGTCCTCGTTCCCGGAATCATCCACCACCCGCAACTCGAACTTGCGGCCCCGGATGCCTCGTTTGGCATTGATCTGGTTCACGGCCATCTGGGCGGCCCGGAGCATCGAGGCGCCGCGCGGTTGGGAGAAGGGGCCCGCGAGGCCGATGGCAATCGGCCCTGGGGGGGCCGAGCACGCTGCCAGGGCGAGAGCGGCGGCGATGACAAGTGATTTTCGCAGAGCGTCTTCCACGATGCGGGGCAAGGTTAAGCTGGCCTGTGGGGAAGCGCAACATTCCCCACCCACCCCACATGATTTCCACGCGGTTTTCCAGACCGATGTGGACAATTTTCCCGATTGCCGCAGCGCCAGTCCGGGGTAGTTTGATGCGAGTGGAAACGTCCGGATCCCTGTACCGATTTGCCGGTGCGCTCGAGAGCCTGCTCGCCGCGCCCCATGCCGCAGCCTTCGAGCAGGCGTGGGAGACGGCGCACGTCGACCGGCTCGCGTGGGAAGCGCTGGGGGACGCGCGGCGGCCCGACAGCGAGGCCCTCGAGCCCGCCCTCGACCAAGTGGACCGTCGTCTCCTCGCGACGCTGCAACGCTGCCGCGCGTTCGCCGATCCCCACGTCGTGACTTTCCGGGTTCCCGAGCTCGAGCGGTGGCAACATGCCGCGGCGGCCGCCCTCGTCGGAGCGCGGTGGGGCATCGCCGGTCTGCGCACCGTGATTGCCGACACGGGGGCGCCGCTCGGGCGCCGCTACTTCGCATTCCTCGCGCTGGCCGAACGGCACCCCGAGGGAGCCTGGCCGCTGTTCGAGCGCTATCTCGTGACCCCGGGCGCGCACCACGCGTTTGTCGCCGCCGCGGTGGAAGCGGCGCGCTATTACCCCGGTCACGCCGACGTCCTCGCGCGCCTGTTCGAGCGGATCCGCGGCGACCAGCTGCTGCGCCGCTTCTTCGGACCCAAGATCCTCGAGTCCCTCTACGTCCTGGGCGAGGAAGCCAGCTTACCGCTGTTCGAGGAGTTGCTCGTTACCGGGCACACCGACGCGGACGTGGATCGCTGCGAAGTGACTCGGGCGCTCGTCGTGGTGCGCCGAGCGACGGGACGCGTCGCGCCGAGCTCCAAGTTCGCCGACGGAGACGAGGCGGCCGTGTTGCGCATCCTGGACGAGGCGGAGCGCCGCTTCGAGGCCACGCGCGACCGGATCGTGCCGGTGGTCGTGATTTAGCTACCGTCTCCGCCGCCTTTTCGTCCGGCCACGAACTCCCACAGCTTGTCGCGATACGCTCGCCCGCCGAGGTCGTAGGTGTCATTGTGCCCCGCGCCGTGAATCAGGACTACTTCGACCGGGCCCGCCGCGGCGGCTGCCACCGCTTTCCCCATCGCCGTCGGCACCAGCCGATCCGCGTCGCCGTGAAACAGCAGGATGGGACAGTGGACCAGCTTGACGTTGGCGACGTTGTCGAGCGACAGGCGGAGCAGGAAGCGGGGCAGTAGCGGGTAGTGATACCTCGCCATTTCTGCGGCGTTGGTCAGCGGCGATTCCAGGATGAGTCCCGCCACGAGATGGTGCGCGGCGGTGTACGAAGCCACCGCACTGCCGAGCGAGCGCCCATACACGTAAATGCGCCGCGGGTCTACCTCCGGGCGACTGGCGAGTGCGCCGTACGCCGCATCGGCGGCGGCGTACAAGGCGGCCTCCGTTGCGCGCCCTCCGCTAGCACCGTAGCCCGGATAGTCGAGGACCAGAACGGCGGTACCCGGCGGCTGGAACTCCCGCACGATCGGCCAGATGGCAGCGACGTTCTCGCCGTTGCCGTAAAACCACAGGAGGCCGGGGGAGGTTGAGGAGGCTGGAGCAGGTTGGGGGAGGTCAACCGGTTTCAAATACCACCCTACCAGGTTCGTCCCATCGCCCGAGACCAGCTCGACCTTCTCCCCGTTCTCGACGCCCACCCGCTTGGGATCGGGCAGGCGCGCCCGCGGTGCCGGAAAGGCGAGCCGCTCCTGGAACAGCCAGGCGAGCAGCAGCAATACTAGGTACGCGAGCCCGAGGCCCACGATGACGCGGAGCGCCAGCATTTGAAGAAGTTAACTTAGAGCCGTGACGACCCAGCTCACCTGCCCGTCGTGCCGGGCCGAAATCCCGCGAGGCGCGGCCTTCTGCCCGGCATGCGGCTCGGCTTCCCCCACCGTGATTACCGACGAGCGCGCCGTTGTGAATCCCCCCCCTCCCGAAGGGAGAGGGGGACAGGGGGTGCGGACCACGCTCGAGCGTCTCGCCCTCGCGCTAGGCGCGAAGTACGAGGTGAAGCGCCTGATCGGGCGCGGCGGCTTTGCCGAGGTGTACGAGCTGTGGGACAAGGATCTCGATCGCCGCCTCGCCTGTAAGGTGCTCCACCCCGAGATCGCCTGGACCCCGGGCATGCTGGCGCGCTTTCGGCAGGAGGCCAAGGCGCTGGCCCGCCTGCAGGACCCGTCCATCCTCGCGATCCACTTCACCGGCGACGGTGAGGGCCTGGTCTATTACGTGATGCCGTTTGTGGAAGGCGAATCGATCGCGGAGCGCCTGCGGCGCCGCGGCCCATACACCGCGGACGAAGCCTTGAAGATCGGCGAGCCGATTCTCCAGGCACTGTCCCACGCCCATACGCAGGGCCTCGTGCACCGCGACATCAAGCCCGACAACGTGATGGTCGAAGCGAAGAGCGGCCGCGTCCTGCTCTTGGATTTCGGCATCGCCAAACTGCTCGACCCCCGCGGTGGCGAGGCCGGCGGCGCCAAGACGGCCACCGGCTTCACGGTCGGTACCGTGCAGTACATGAGTCCCGAACAGGCCCTCGGCCAGCCGAACCTCGACGGCCGGAGCGACCTGTATGCCTTCGGCGCCATGCTCTACCAGATGGTGACCGGGACGCCCCCCTACGACGGCAACTCGAGCGCCGAGATCGTCGGGAAACACCTGGGCGATCCGGTGCCGGTGGCCAGCGACGTCAACGCCAAGATCCCGCGCTGGCTCTCCACCGTGATCGTGCAGTGCCTCGCCAAGAAGCCCGAAGACCGCTTTCAGGACGCCGATGAGGTGCTGGCGGCCCTCGAGGCCGGCCGCGCGTCCGGCTCCGATCGGTCGGTCGGCGCTAAGACCCTGGAGCGTCAGGTCCGGCGCTCCGGCCAGGTCCGCCGTGGTCCGAGGAGGCTCGGCTGGTGGGCGGCCGGCGTGATCGGTGTCGCGCTCGTGGGGGGATGGCTGGCTCGCCGAGCCGGCTATTTGGGATCAGGAGTCGCGTCGCTCCACAACGCGCTGGTCGAGCCGATCGAGATTCTCAGCAACGGCGTGCCCGTGGATACGGTGGCACCGGAAGCCACCGAGCGCCTCAGCCTGCCGCGCGGTCAACGTGCCGGGCTGCGGTGGCGCCTCATCCGCCCCGGCCGGACGCCGATCGGCGAGCCCCTCGAGGGGCCGCTTCCGGCGTTCCCAAGAGGCGGGGGTCGGTTGCTCGCCGATGTCAGCGCCGACGTGGACGGGCAGCACTACTTCGCGCCCCTCATCACGAATGGGAGCGCGTCCGATGTCACGCTCGAGGTCAACCCCGGCACGGCCGCGGCGGTGCGGTGCAACTGCCTCGTGCCGAAGGGTGCCGTCCGCACCCACATCGGTTACTATCGGCTCTACCAGAACTCCAGCGTGGCCGCCTACAACAGCGCCCACCCCTACATCGGACCACACGCCGACCGGCGCGGCTTCGCGGGCCGGGTAGCCCCGCAGAGCGGGGCGGTGGTACTGACCTTTTGACGACACACGTCCCGGACGACGCCCTCGATCCCCGGCTCTTGATGCGGGCCCGCGGAGCGCTGCTCGGGCTCGTGATCGGGAACCAGCTCGCCGTGCCCACCGAGCGGCTCGGCACCGCCAAGGCCATCCGCGAGGCGTTCCCCGAGGGCGTGCGCGATCTCGCGCCGCCTCCCGAAGGGTCTCCGTACGATGACGACGCGGCGATGACGGTGCTGCTGGCGGAGTCTTTGGCGGAGAAGGGCGACTTCGACGCGAGCGATGTGGCGGAGCGCTGGGTGAAGTGGATGCAGCGGGACGGTCGCGGCATCGGTCTCACGACCCAGCGTGCCTTGCGGCTCATCGAGGGTGGTACCGAGCCGTTCGAAGCCGGCCGGCTGGCCCACAACGCCCGGGCGGCGTCCAACGGTGCCGTGATGCGGTGCATCCCGGTGGCGCTCCGCTATCACGACAATGTCGACAAGATGGTCCGTGTCTCCACGCAGCAGGCGGCGATCACCCACGCCGACCAGCGCTGCACCTGGGGCGCGGCTGCGGTGAACCTCGCCGCGCGCGAGCTGCTGCATGGGAATCAGCACTTCGTGGAGGAGGTGCTGCACCGCCTCCAGGGGGGCGCGCCGCGCGCGCTGGTCGAGGCCATCCGGAGGGTGCCCTGGGAGGAGGAGAGTGACCTGCCGCTCGGTGTGGAAGGGGAAGCCGGGTACGTGGTCCACTGCGTGGAAATCGCCTTCTGGTGCGCGATGCACCGCCCGTCGCTCGAGGAGGCGCTCATCTTTCTGGCTGAAGCGGGTGGTGACACCGACACCAACGCCGCCGTTGCTGGCGCACTGCTCGGCGCGCGGGACGGCGAGGCGAGCATCCCGCCCCGTTGGCTGCAACAGCTCGGCCCCGCGCGCAGTGTGTCCACGTTGGCCGAGCGGCTCATACAAGCCGAAAGCCCTAAGCCGTAGGTCCTACGACTTGCGCCTCGTGGCTGGCTTGACGTACGCGCTGATCCGGTCCATCACGTCCTTGTCCATGAGCGTGATCGACACCCAGCGGGCGGTGCCCCGCCCCCGCCAGTTGAACCGCACGGCGCGCCGGCCGTAGCGCCACTCCCAGCCGCTCTTGCCGATCGAGCGGGGGCGGCCGAACAGGCGGGTCAACTCCTTCTTGGTGCGGTCGACCAATGGAACACCACGCTTGTCGCCGAAGCCCGCGGAGTCGAAGAACGCGACCACGTCCGCGTTCCCCTCGACGAAATGCGCACTGAGATAGAACCGCGCAGCGTCGTCCGGACCGCGGATCACCACACCGCACTCCATAACCTGCGCCGTGCGCGGGGAGGTCTGGCAGCGCACGACGTCCGAGTCCGCAAGGGTGCGGGCCCGCTCCACGAACGCCCGATAGGTGATGCCCGGCGTGAAGCCGCGGTACGCCGGCCCGGAGGCTGGGGGCCGCGCGGGGGCAGTCGGCGTCTGGGTGGCGGCGCTGGCCGGGATCAGCGCGGTGAGCAGTAGCGCCCTGCGGATCGAACGCATGACCCAATATACAGGCCGGAAAACGAGAACGGGCCCGGATGCCCGGGCCCGCTTCGGCTAACAACCGCTCTGCTCAGACCTTGCGGACGTTCTGCGCCTGCAAGCCCTTCGGACCCTGGGCGACTTCGAATTCGACCGTATCGCCCTCGGCGAGACTGCGGAAGCCCTCAGCCTGGATCGCCGTGAAGTGGACGAACACATCGGGACCCGACTCCTGCGCGATAAAGCCAAAGCCCTTCGCGTCGTTGAACCACTTCACCTTACCCTTTGCCATACCGTTTGAACCTCAGCACTAAGGGGCACTGCCCCGGACATGTTCGACCTTGGTCACCGCGACCAGGGACGGGCTCAAACAAAAACCGCGAGACAAGTGGTCCTCGCGGTGCGCAGACAAACCGGTGACGGTGCCACGTATTGCTTGAACCGGGGCCAAAGGTAGGAATGGGTGCCACCCGTGTCAATAGAGTAAATGTCAGGCACTCCGGCGGTTGCGGTGTCGGACCCGGGCTGGCGTCACCATAGCGACAGTATCAAACCACCTACGGTCGCTTCGTTGTCTTGGCCGTGTCCTCCTTCACCGGCAACCCGAGCGCTAGGCGGTAGTCGCGCAGCGCTGCGTCGTAGCCCTTCATCCGCTTGCCGAGTCCCACGACCGTCGAATTGGTCGCCGCCGCCGCGCTGTCCTCGCAGGTGGTTGTGAACTTGATCAGCGAGTCCACCTGCGTGACGAGGCGCTTTGCTTTCAGTTGGGCGGAGTCCTCATACACGGTGGGGTTCATCTGGGGCCGCCCCCGCTTGAGGAAGCCGCGGCTCGAGCCGCACAGTCCGGCGAGGAACCGACCGGCGCGCCGCTGCGCCGCCGAGTCGCGCGACCCGGCCCGCGTCACACGGCTCACGCCATCCTTGAGCTGCGCGATCCCGCGCGTCGCTGTGCGCAAGCCTTGCGTAAAACGCTTCTGCTCCGGTGTCTCGGGCGGCGGTGGCGCCGGCGTCGTCGGCGCCGATTCCGCCACCGCGCGGGCCGAGTCGGGCGACGGTTCGGGTTGCTGCGCCCCCAGAGACGTGGTGGCGATGCAGAACAAGACGGCGAGGCAGCGCATCAAGTGGTCCTCTGTTGTTAGCCGGTGGAAGGCCTGGTTATACTGTCAACCTGATGGTTCCCGCAACCTCGCGCCAGACCCGCACTTTCGAGGATCGTGCCGACGCGCTCGCGCATTTCTTCCTGCGCGCGGGCGAGGCGCCCCGCCTCCTCGCCTACGACGACGCCGCCGGCTGCCCCCTGGATCAGGCGCTCGGCGCGATCGAGTGGACCGGCGCGGTGGGCATCCTCGCGCAGGACGACCTGATTCACGCGGCGCGCCTCGGCGCCGACGCAGCCGCCGCCGTGGTCGAGCGCAAGGATGCGGACCAGCGCGTCTTCATCTACTTCGGGCCCCGCATGGACGCCCCTCCCGCCGATCCCTACGAGGGCACCCTCCTGTACGACGAACCGGGCGTGCGGGCGTACATCTTCGCGCAGCGGGTACACGCGATCGCGCACTTCCTGCGTGCGACCCACGGCCTGGGCGCCGTGATCTCGATGCTCGGCCGTCGCGCGCCCGAGCTGCGGCACATCCGCCGCTGGTTGCAGGCCATATTCGCCGAGCCTTCGGGGGAGGCCAGCTCCACGCAGATGCTGGGCGGCTGGTTCGCCACGGGGAGCGCCGGCGTCTTGTTCTTACCCCGCCACGCCGAAGACCCCTACACCTACTGCGAAGTGGGCCTGGAAGGCTGAGGCCTCCTCCACAACCTGCCGTGCGTGTTGATTCACAACTCCACATCATGTGGACGGGCGCGGCAATGGTAGATGCAGGGCCAGGTTACTCTCCACATTCGATGCAGGCCCCTATATTGATGTCACGCGGCTTGGAGGGAAGGGTCGGGACCTGGTGTCTCAACTACGCCTCCAAGACGGGTCCGAGCGGAAATTCCGGGGAGGCCGCCGACGCAAACAAGGGCTCAGGCGGCCGGCGATCCGGGAGCAGGCTCTCCGGCTCGGATAGATAGGGCCAGTCGCGTGCTCTATCCACGTCGACGCGGTGCCTCGACGTGCAGTGCGGAAGGTCGGTCCGCGACCCGATCTGACCCGCAGCACCCACATCGGTGCCCTACCGAGCGACGCATCAGTCAACCGGCGGCGGCAGGATGAAGAACGGAGGGAGCAATCCCCCGGCTCCGGGTAACCGATGTGCGGAGCCCCCGGGCGGCCTATCGTGCCGTCCCGGGGGCTTCGTGTTTATTATGCCCGCATGCTGCTCCCCATCGCCGCTACCGCCGGCGCCGCCATGGGCGCCTGGGCCTATGGCACGTACGAGCCCAACAGCCCCCTCTTCGGGCGCGCGGTGGGCCGGGGGCCCACCCGCGAGCGAGTAGCCTACCTCACCTTCGATGACGGCCCCAACCCCGCGGCTACGGAGCCGATTCTCGAGACCCTCGCGGCGTCGAATGTGCCCGCGGCCTTCTTCCTTGTGGGCGAGCACGTGCGCCGGTTTCCCGCAGCGGCCCGCCAGGTTGCCGCAGCGCGACACGAGATCGGCAACCACACCCTGCGACACCGCAAGTTGCACTTTCAGGGACCGCGCCGGATCCGCGAGGAGCTCGAGCGCACGCACGAGCTCATCGTCGACACGACGGGCCGAGTCCCGCGCAGCTTCCGCGCGCCCCACGGGTACCGCAATCCTTTCGTGGGCGTCGCTACCCGACGTCTCGGCTACACGGTGTTCGGTTGGACGTTCGGCGTGTGGGACTCGGATCCTGGCGTCTCCGCGGACGAGATCCGAGCGCGCGTGCGCCGTAAGCTCCGGCCGGGTGCCATCATTCTGCTGCATGACGGCGATGGCTACGATCCGCACGGCGACCGCAGCCGCACCGCGGCCGCCCTCCCGGGGATCATCGCGGATGCGCGGGCCGCGGGCTATGCCTTCCGCCCGCTCGGGGACCTGGTCGCGTGAAATCGCGGACCAGGCGATGGCTGACGTGGCTCGTCGTCCTGGTGGGCGTCGGCCTGGCGCTGAAGTTCCTCACCGGCTTCCCGTGGCAGGTCACCTTTGCGGCGCTGCTCGACGCCGATCGCTGGCTCCTGGCCATCGCGCTCGCCGTCAACCTCTCGTCTCTCGTGGCTAAGGGGTGGGGGTGGCACCTGATCTTGAGGACCGTCGCGCCCCACAGCTGGCGGGTGGCCCAGGAAGCGAACCTGGTGGGCGCCGCCGTGAACGATCTGTCGGTGGCGGTCGCGGGCGAGGCGGCCCGCGTGCACTGGATCGTGCAGCGGGGAGGGGTGCCGGCCGGCGCCACCGTGTCGTCCGTCGTGTGGGCGCGTGTGGCGGAAGGACTGGCGCTCGCGCTGTTTCTCGTGATGGCGCCGAGTGTGCTGCAGCTCGAGCCGTGGATGCGGGCCGTGCAAAGCGGCGTAGGGCTGGCGCTCGTGCTGGTACTGCTGCTCGGCTGGGGGCGCGGCTGGGCGTCGCTCGCCGACCGGCTGCCGGCGTCGGTCCAGTCGCGACTGGCCGTCTTGCGAACCATGGGAACGGGTGGCCGGCTGCTGTGGCCGACCGTCTTTGGGCTCTACAATTGGGCCGCCCAGTGGGCCACGTATCACCTCGTGTTGCGCGCCACCCACGTGCCGGTGTCGCTCGCCGCCTCCTTTACGGCTCTGATCGTGGTGAACCTGGGCGGCCTGCTGCGGCCCACACCGGCGAACGTGGGTGTTACCCAGGCGGCGTTGGTGGTGGGGTTGCTGCCGTTCGGCGTGGCGCCCGAGAATGCCGTCGCGGCCGGGCTGGCGCTGCAGGGGCTACAGGTGCTCCCCGTGCTGCTCCTGGGTGCGATGGTCACCGGGTGGCGCCTGCTCAAGCTCGAATCCGAGCTCGCCTAAAAGCGACTGGGGGCGGGGAAAAAGGGTGACTCGGTTGCACCGCCCGCGCCTACCTTCCGCGGCGTGTCTCCGACGTACCGGATGCTCGACGCGACCGCGCGGCGACGCGAGGCCGACATCGCGGAGGTGGCGCACGCTCTGGCCGCGGCTCGATGCGCCGCCCGCCTGGCGGGTCTGGGAACCCGCGAGTTCGTCGTGCGAGAGCTCCTGCTCAGCGTGATCGACGAGATCAATCGTGCCGAAAGGGCCGTGTCGCACCTATCTCGGCTTATCCCTTCGCAGAGCCGGTAGGTTCGGGTCGGTATCGTGCGTCTTGTGGAACGGGACCCGGGGTCCACGGATCGGCAGTAGGTGCGCAATCGAGTTGGCATAGAACTCGAGCAGCGGCCGGCCGCGGGGCAGCACGACCAGGCTGTCTCCCTCCTCGACCGCCAGCCGCCGCATCCGGAGCATCCGCCAGGCGCGGTCCCACACTTCCCGAATCCGAGCTCCGCCGCGCACCACCTTGGCGTTGACGGCTTCCAATCGGTCCCGCAGCTGGTCCATCCGTTCGAGCACGGCGGACTTGGGGATCATCGTCTGTCCGAACGACAGCAACGCCGCGGCGGCGAGCGGCACCGGTGTGACCGGAATGATCGCGCCGATGCGCTCCATCAGGAGCGCCGCGAGCTTCTCGAGCTCCGGTAGCCGCTGCTCCTTGGGGAGCTCGAGCACGCCAGGCGCGCGCGCGAGCCACTCCCGCAGGGAGATCGGCGCCCCGAAGTTCACCGCCGCGCGGCCGTAGCGCTTGAGCCGCCCGGTAACGAGCCGCAGCGCGTTGCTCCCCAGGTAGGTCGCCACGGTCCAAAGCTGCGCCAGGCGGCCGGGCCGGTCGCGCTCGTCCACCAGCTCGCGGATGAGCGCGCGGTCCTCGAGTACCCGGTCGAAGTTGATGGCGACCGGCACGAACCAGATGTCCCGATCGAACGCCGGGTCGAGCAGCGTGCGGCAGACGTAGTCGAGCAGGCCGAGCTTCGGCGGGCCGAGCCGGCCGTCGCGCGACAGGCGCCCTTCGGGAAAAAAGCCCTGCGTCACGCCGTTGCGGGTGATCAGACGCACGTACTGCTCGAGCACGGTGTGATACAAGGGCTCCCGGAAGCCGCGTCGGATAAAATACGACCCGAATGACTTGAACACGTACTCCAGGGGCCAGACGCGCGCCCATTCGCCCACCGCGTAGCTCACGTGCGCGCCATAGGCCAGCACGTACGCCACCACGACATAGTCCACATTGGAGCGGTGGTTCATGGCATACACGACGACGTCCCGCTTGGGAATGCGCTCCAGCGCCGCCTCATCCTGGTAGTCGACGGTTACCCGGTACAGCAGGTTGAGGACGATCTTGGCGAGGTTGTAGCCGATTTTGTAATAGGACAGGACGTTGAGCTGCGGCACGATCTCGTCGACGTACTGCTCGACCCGCCGGCGCGCGGCGGCGTCGGTCAGCGAGTGCTCCCGTGCGTGACGCAGGACGGCCTGCTCGACCATCGGATCGGCGGTGAGAGCCACCTTGGCGGTGCGGCGTTGCTGAAGATGATAGCGCGCCAGGCGCGTGCGGAACTGGTGGATCGTGCGGAGGGCCCGACGTCCGAGCCACCCGGTCACACGACGCTCCCTCCCTCCTTCTTGATCTGGGCGTATCCCATGCCGCGCAGGATGGCGATGCGCTTCGCCATGGGCGGATGGGTCGCGAGCGCATCGGCGAAGAGCCCTTCGTGCGCCGTCAGGCGCCGCCCCAACGGGTCGGCGATGCAGAGGTGGGCCGCGCCCCACTTGATGGCCGTGGTTGGCGCGTCCGCGCCTTCGATTTTCTGGAGCGCGCTCGCCAGCGAGAGCGGATTGCGGGTGAACTGCGCGCTCATGGCGTCGGCCAGGTACTCGCGCTTGCGGCTCACGGCTAGCGCGAGGAGCTGCGTGATGATCGGCGCGAGGATCCACGAGAGGATCCACACGACCAGCAGGATGAGGAGCAGCGGGCCGGCGCCGCCCTTCTTCCCGCCTCCGCGCGAGCCTTCCCCGCCCCCGCCCCCCAGATTGATGCCCCCGCGCAGGATACGGCTCACGCCATCGTGCATCAGGGCGACCGCCCCCACGAGGGCCGCGAGCATCGTCATGAGTCGTACGTCCAGGTTCTTCACGTGCCCGAGCTCGTGCCCGACCACCGCCTGGAGCTCGTCGCGGCTACACAGCTCGACCAGGCCCCGCGTCACCGCGATGTGCGAGTGCAGTGGATCGGTGCCGGTCGCGAATGCATTGGGATCGGGGTCATCCACGATCCAGATCCGCGGCCGCGGCACCCCGGCCGCGATGGCCATCTCTTCGACCACGTTGACCAGCTGCTTCTCTTGTGGGTCAGTGGGATCGACGACTTCACGCGCCCCCGTGGACCAGAGCACCTTCTCGGGGCCCGTCGCGTACGCATACCACGCCGTCAGCAGGGCGACGACCGAGAGCGCGATCCCGAACCACGGGAAGACGTGGTGGTACGCCGTAACCGGGGCGTCGCGAGTGGACAGGTAGTAGATGTAATCCCCGCCGAACCCGAGCCATGCGAAAAATGCGACGAAGCCAATCACCAGCAGGACTGTGCGCCGGCGATTGGCTTCCTGTTGTTGAAAGAGGTTGAGCGAAGTGTCGTCGCTCACACTTTCGGCTTCATCGAGAGATCGACCTGGGGCACGGCCTTCTCGGCTTGATCCTCGATTTCCCACAGATCGGCGGGCTGCGCCTTGGCGAGCCCCGCCACCAGGTTGGTCGGGAATTGCTGCTGCTTGGTGTTGTACTGCGTGGCCGTGTCGTTATACAGCTGGCGCGCGAACGACACTTTGTTCTCCGTCGACGTGAGCTCCTCCTGCAGCTGGCCGATGTTGCCCGTGGCCTTCAGCTGGGGGTATTGCTCCACCACCACCATGAGGCGCTGCAGCGCCGACGACAGGACGTTCTCCGCCTTGCTGATCTGTTTGATGCCTTCCGGTCCGGTCGCGTTGACCTTTACCGCCTGGTTCCGGGCCTGGATCACCGCTTCGAGCGTCGATCGCTCGAAGTCCATGGCTCCCTTGACGGCGTTCACGAGGTTGGGAATCAGGTCGTGGCGCCGCTTGAGCTGGACGTCGATCTGTTTGAATGCATTCAGCGTCTGGTTCTTGAGAGAAATGAGCCCGTTATACGCACCGATCACCCACGCCACCACGACCACCACGAGAACCAGAAAAATGATCGAGCCCATGATTAACTCCGTTCCGAAGTGATCGACCCTACGCGTTGGCCGAGGGCAGGAGTTTCGCCAGCGCCTGCCGCACGGCTTCGGCGACCGTCGCGTCCTCGGGGCCGAGCCGCGCGAGGGGATGGGCCGTCTCGATGTGCAGCTCGACGCCCCGGCCTACCGGAATGCGGTGCCAGGAGCTCGGGCTCTCCGGGTCGCGCTCGGCGTCGCGCGCCAGCCACGCGGTCAGCGCCCGTCCCGACTTGCCGCGTGGTGGCGTGCCCTTGCTTTTGAGCGCCAGCCGGTCCGGCACCGGCAGCGAAGCGCCCAACGCCTGCGCCGCGCGGCGTTCCAGCACGTCACCGGTCTGGTCGTGCATCTCCTTGATGATCGTCGCCAGGGTCGTCCCCTCCATCTGCCGCAGCTTGATCCACAAGAGCTGGAGGAAATGGCGGTAGGAATACGTGGCCGCCGTGCCGCGCCCTTCGGGAGGACTGACGAGGCCCTTGGTGACGTAGAACCGGATGGTCCGCTCGCTCGGCTGCGCCCGTGCGGCGGCGTTGATCGGTGTGATCGCGGAGGCGTCGAGCACCGCTCCCACCAGCGCGGCCAGATCGCGCAGGTTCCACGGGGCGAGGTTGCGATACTCGCGCAGCGCGTGCAGCGGCTCGCCGTGCGACGCTCCCGTCACGCCTTGGCGCCTCCCCGCGCGCGCTCCTCCTCCATCCGGAACACCGTGGCCAGCCAATCCGTCACTTCGCGCAGGTTGAACGGCTTCCGAATCACGACGCACTGGTGCCGCTCGAGCCAAGTGCGCACCTCTTCCGCTTCTGCGTCCCCCGTCATGATCGCGATGCGGCCCTCGAATATCGGCCAGCGGTGCACGATGGCGAGATAGAGGGCGAGCCCCGACATCGTCGGCAGGTGGATGTCGAGCAGCAGGGCGTCGGGCTGCTCGGCCGCCAGCAGCTCGTAGGCGGTCTCGGCGCTGCCCGCGCCGATCACGCGAAGGCCGTGGCGCGAGAGCGAGCGCTCCAGCACCCGACGCAGCTGCGCCTCGTCGTCGACCACCAGGATGGTGCGGGGCGCCGCGTTCATGAGGCGGAGGCCTGTGACTGTTGCGGCGTCAGGAAGCGTTGGACCACACGGGCCAAAGCCTCGCTTGATCCCAGGGACAGGCGCATCTCCCCGGCCGTGAGCCCGAGGTACGCGCGCGCGTGCAGTTGCAGGGTCTTGGTCTGCGCGTAGCCCAGCCGCTTCGCCACGTCCTCGATCGTGAAGCCGGGGTCCTGCAGCAGACGGTGCGCGTACAGCACCCGCGCAGCGGAGAGGAAGTGCCGAGGCGACGGTAGCCCCACGCGCGTAAACCACCGCTCGCAGGTACGCCGGTCCACCCGGGCGCGCATCGCGACCTGCCCCACGGTTTGCACCTCGCCGGGCGAGCGGAGCGCTTCCTCCAGCACCCAGCGCAGCTCGCTCGGCAGCGGTGCGAGCGCGTCGCCCATCTGGTCCAGCAGTTGTCGGGACGAGGAGCGCGCTTCCTCCTGCCCCAGCACCTCCCGCAGCCGGGTCGGGTGGTCGTCGTAATTGACGAACACGGCGTGCTGGATGCCTCGCTGGCCCAACGCCAGGAGCACACCGGCGGTGCCGGGTGTGAGGGTGGTGTACAGCATCAGGGGGAGTGAGGGGAACAACACCCGCAGCCGCTCGATCTCCTGCGACCGCGCCTGGCCGGACAAGAGCGGGTCCACAACCGCCAGCTCGACGGGCCGGCCGCGGATGCCAGTCAGCACATCGTCCCAACTTGATACCTGCGCGACAATGAACCGGGAGCCCGCAGCCCGGCGGAGTTTGTGGAATTGGACGTCGGGAACGGCAGCTAATACGAGCATGAATCCCCCAAAACCCCTAAATGCCGCAAAATCGCCCTAAGGTGCCGCAAAAACGCCCTAAAATTCGGACGCCCCCGGACCCAGGTTGTGATGTCCCTGTTGCGTCGACACCACACCTGGTCTCGGAGGTCACATGTCTCGGATTCGCGCCCTGCTCGCCCTGCTCGTCGTCGCCTTCGCCCTCTCCACCGTCGCCTGTGCCGACGCTACCGGCCCCAGCCACGGCTGCGATATCAACAACAGCAACACCTGCCGCTAGGCATCTCAGCCACCGAGTTGCGCGAGGGACTCGGAAACCTCGCGCAGCTCGGCGGTTTGCAACACCGGCTCCGTCGCCAGCTGCGTTTCCCGCACAACCGCCTGCTGGCAGTCGGGCAGGCCAGCCAGAATCCGCTCGATCCGAAACTCGAACTCATGCAGTCCGGCCGCGGCCGCGATCGCGAGTGCCTCCTTCAACAGCACCTCGGCCCGGCGGTACCGCCCGAACCGTGCCTGGCCGATCCCCTGTTTCAGGTAGAAGTCCGCTCGAATGTTGGGTGGCATGTCCGCGAGCCGGTCCTCACAACGCTCGCGCCAGCGGGCGAACCCGACGTGATCCCGCCGATACGAGGCGCAGTGCATCAGCTCGACCACCGCGTTGCTGACCGTTTCCTGGGTGCGGCCGCGGCGGAACACCTCTGCCAGCGCTCGCTCCGCCCCGGTCGCGTCACCGACACTGAGGAGCATGGTTCCCACGTCACCGAGCGCGCGCAGCTTCGAATCGTCCTCTTCGTACAGCTGGAACGCGTGCCATGCGTGGGGGATCGCCTCGGCCGGCTGTCCCATGTAATAGAAGGTTGCCGCGATGCCCTGCTCTGCGCGGGCCTCGACATCCCGCTCGCCGGCGGCGCGGGCGTCCCCGAGGATCTCCTCGAGCCGGCGCTCGGCGTCCGCGAGGTTACCGCGGCCCAGCATCGTGTTGGCCCGACCGATCCGGCTGAGCAGGGCCGAGTAGCGGTCGCCGCCCACGGTCGCCAGCTCCCCAGCCTCGGTGTAGGCGGCGTCAGCTTCGTCGAACCGGTTCAGCTTGCGGTGCACGCGGGCGAAACGCAGCTGCGCCGCGACCTGGTCCTTCGTGGACAGGCGGTTCCCAACGACCAGCAGCAGCGTGGTCAGCACATCGAGCGCTTCCTCGAGCCGCAGCTCGGCCTCGAGAAAATGCGCGTACGCGAACAGCGCCGGCGAGATGAGCTGGATGTCCCCGAGTCGGTAGGACTCCGAGGCGCTCTCGGCGATTCCGTGCACGTGCGCGCCTTCGGTCGCCGCGGCGTGAAGCTCGCGGCAGAACCGATCGGTTGCCACCCACTGATAGTGGAATGCGTCCGTCGAAACCGGCGCCCGATCGGACGCCAGCAGGTCCACGAGCCGCAGCGCGAGAAACGCGCCCTGTCCCAAGCGCGCTTCCAGCGTGGTGGCCGATTCCGGACCGGACACCCGCTGCAGGAAGATCGCGTGTGGCAGCGATTCGAACTTCAGACCTGAAACCGGCATTCCTAAATGTTCTCCGAGTGTGAGGCTAGGCTGGCTGGCGCGTCCACCTAGGGCAGGGGCCATGCCTCAACGCAACGTGCGGCTGGCTCAGAAGATAGCGTTCTCGAGGTGTTTCCGTTAGGCCGCAGATTTCGCGTTTTCTGGCTTTTCGCCGCATGGTTCCGATGTCGGTCGCGCAGCCACTCCTCCCCTTATTCCGGCCCATGCGCCGGGGCCTCACCCTCGCCGAACTCGTGGTCGTGCTGGCGATTCTCGCCATCGTGACGGCCGTCACACTCCCACGCCTGGCGGGCTTCTGGGACTGGTTGGCCGTCAACACGGCCGCACAGGAGGTGACCGCGGCGGTGGCGGTCGCCCGGCACTCGGCCGTCATGCAGGGCACGCGCGCCCGAGTGCTGATCGCCGCCGACTCGCTCCGCATCGACCGCTGGGTCGGCGACTCCTGGGGCGCCGTGCACCGCTGGCCAGGTCCGGATCGGCATGGCGTCACGCTGGCCGTCTCCAACCCGGTGGTCGTGTTCGACGCCATCGGCATCGGGTGGGGCGCGTCGAACACTACGGTCGTCCTGCGCCGGGGCACTCGGGTCGAGAAGATCACGCTGTCGCGCATCGGGCGGGTCAAGCGGTGGTAGCGGTGCGTGCAACCCTTTTCCGGGGATGGGCATCAAATGGGATGGAGCCGTAACACCGGCCTGGGAAGGGGCGTGAAACATCCCCCCGACCCAGCCGTATCAGGAGAGAGCATCGCGCAAGGGTCGCGGCCGAAGTGTGACGGCCACTTCGCCCGACCGCCAGCCCGGGGAGTTTTCAGCCCCGGGTTTGGTTTTTCTATGGGCCCGGTGTCCGCACCCCGACTACGTCGAAACTGAACGTGACGCGATCCGCCACGCGAACGGTGCCGGCCGGTCCGCCGCGAAAAGGTCTGATGCCGTAGTCCGTCTGTTTTACCGAGAAACCGCCCGTCGCCCGCAGCGTGTCTGCCCCGACCTCCGCGCGGATGTCACAGCTCACATCACGGGTCTGCCCGGCGAGTGTGAGCCGGCCCTGGATCTGAAATCCATCGGCGGTGCGCGTTACGCTATCTGAAGCGAAGCTGATCACCGGGTGCTCGTCCACGTGCAGTACCTCGGTCCGCATGGCTTGGGTGACCTTGCGGATCTCAGCCGTGTCGGGAGGCGTGAGGACCTCGAGACTGTCCGCGGGTACGACGATCTCCACACGCGACTCGGCGGGCGCGTTTGGGTGGTAAACGATACGGCCCGTGACCCCACGGGCGCGGATCACATGCGCGTGGCCCGCGAAGCCGAACAGCCCCGCCTTGCCCGTCTTCACTTCAAACTGGCTGGCGGCGGACAGCACATAGACCACGGAGTCCGGCTCGGCAGCCTGGGCCCACGCGGCAGTGGGGCCGAGCGAGGTCGCTCCAGCCAGGAGGGCGCAGCGAACGACGTTCATCCTCGCCCCGGCGCGAGAAACCGGTTCAACCCCTGCTCGAACGGGAGCGGCCGGATGCCGAACACCGATTCGATCGCATTCGCCGGGGTGGCGCTGCCTTCGACCAGCATTTGCAGCTGATCGCTCGTCAGCGGCGCCGCGGCGCCGAGGACGTCGAACGCACCCGCGGCCGCCCGCGCCAGCGCGAGCGGCAGATGCACGAGCGGACGGGGGCGCCGGGTGGCCCGCCCGATCGCGAGCAGAAATTCCTCGTAGGTCAGGACTTCCGGTCCGCCCAGCTCGAACGCGCCGGCGAGCGCCGGCTGCTCGACCGCGAGGGCGAACGCGAGGGCGACGTCCTCGACCCAAACGGGCTGCGTGGGGAAGCGGCCGTCGCCGAACACCGGGACGACCGGAGACCAGCGGTGCAGTCGGGCGATGGTGCGGATCGGCACGTTCTCCGGACCATTGATGATCGAGGGCCGGAAGACGGCGTTCGACAAGCCCGACGTGCGGACCAGCTCCTCGGCCTGCCATTTGGTCCGATGATAGCGGGTCGCTCCCGACTCGTCCCGGGCGCCGACGGCGCTCATGTGCACGAACCGCTCCACTCCGGCACCGCGCGCGGCTGCGAGCACGCGCCGGGTGCCCTCCACGTGCACGGCGTGAAAGGTGGCGCGACCCGTTTCCACGATGATGCCGACCAGGTGGACGACCGCGCGCGCGCCATGGGTGAGCGTCGAGAGTGCCGCCGGGTCGGCCAAATCGCCGGGGACGAGCTCGACGCCGAGGGTCTCGAGGGTTCGCGCCCGGCTGGGACTACGCACCAGCACGCGGATCGTATGTCCGCGTCGCGCCAGCACGGCGCTGATGTGCCGTCCCACAAATCCGGTGGCTCCGGTGACGGCGATCAGCACGACCGGCCCCGATCAGGTGGACCCTGTGCCGCCCTCGTCGAGGAACACGAGCGTGCGGCGCCGCGCGACCACCGAGACCAGTGCCTCGTAGACCTTGGGATCGAGCACCGTGCCGGAAAGGTCCGCGGCCCGCTCCACCGCCTTCTCGGGACTCATCTTTTCCTGGTACGCGCGCGACGTGCTGAGGGCGTCGAACACTTCGGCCGCTCCGATGATGCGGGCGCCCATCGGGATCTCCTCGCCACGCAGCCCGTCTGGGTAGCCGGTCCCATCCCACCGCTCGTGGTGGTGGCGCACTGCCGGGATGATGTCGCCAAGGTGTGTGAGCGGCGCGAGGATCTGGGATCCAATAATCACGTGCTGTTTGACGTGCTCGAACTCGTCGGGGGTGAGCGCACCCTGTTTGTTGAGGACCGATTCGCGTGTGCCGATCTTGCCGAGGTCGTGCAACCGGCCCGCGACCCGCACGTGCTCGACGTCTTCTTCCGAAATTCCGAGCTCGTGGGCGACCGTGGCGGAGAGGTCGGCGACGCGCGCCGAATGCCCCCGCATGTAGGGGTCTTTCGCCTCGAGGGCGTTCACCAGGGCTTCGAGCGTGGCGATCGACAGCCGCTCCAGCTTCATACGCTCGCGTTGCAGCTCCGCGGTGCGGGTGCTGACCTCTTCTTTGAGCCACTGGTTCAGCTGGCGGTTCTCGAGCAGCATCTCGCGCCGCTTGAGCGCCCGTTGGACCGCGCGCCCCAGGTCGGCCAGCTCGATCGGCTTCGTCAGGTAGTCCATGGCGCCCCGCTGCATGCACAGGGCGGCGCTGGTGGCGTCGTTCACGGCGGTGAGCATGAGGATCGCGAGCTCGGGCTCGATCTCGATGGCTTGGGGCACGAGGTCGACGCCGCTGGTGCCGGGCATGCGGATGTCGCACAGCATCAGCCACCGGAGCCGGCGGCGTACACCTCGTATTGCTGTTGCGTGAGGAACTTCTTGAGGGCGTTCCGGATCGGCTCCTCGTCGTCCACGACCAGGATCTGGACGGGACCCGCCATGTCGGCCACTGGCGTCCTCCTTATGGGCGTCCTTCACGAACCTGCCACGAAGGTCACTTCCACCGGCTCCGGGAGCAAGCCCGCGCCGTGGGCGCGACCCAGCAGCTCGGCCACGGCGCGTCGCCCGGTTGGGCCGTAGTCCACCGTGTAGGCGTTTACGTACATGCCGACAAACCGGTCGATGCGCGACGCGTCCAGGCCGCGACCGTAGGCTGTCGCGTGCGCCAGGGCCTCGGCGCGGTGGGCGAGGCCGTACTGAATGCTGGCCTTGAGATCGCGTGCGATGTCCCGCATCAGCGCGTCTCCCAGGTCGCGACGCACCACGTTGCCACCGAGCGGCAACGGCAGGCCCGTCTCGTCGTGCCACCACTCGCCGAGATCGACCCAGAGGTGAAGGCCGCGGTCGGCGTAGGTGAGCTGGCCTTCGTGGATGAGAAGCCCCGCGTCCGCCCGTCCCGCTGCCACGTACTCTTCGATCTGGTCGAACGGAACGACGACGTGGCGCGCCGCCGGCTGGTACAGTTTGAGCGCCAGGTACGCCGTGGTGAGCTCGCCCGGGACCGCGACGAGTACGCTCCTCGCCCCGAGCGCGGCCCGGGGATCGGCGGGGCGCGCGGCGCGCGCCACGATCCGCGGCCCATAGCGGTCGCCGATGCTTGCTCCGTGAGCGAGCAGCGCATAGCGATCGGCCAGGTAGGCGTAGGCGTGCAGCGAGACGGCCGTGACCTCCAGCTCGCCGGCGAGGGCTCGTCGGTTCAGGGACTCGATGTCGCCGAGCTCGTGCACGTAGCGGCGATCGCCGGTGTCGATCTTGCCGGCGGCGAGCGCCCAGAACATGAAGGCGTCGTCCGCATCCGGGCTGTGCGCCAGATGGATCGTCTGCGGGGCCTTAACCGCCACGCGTCGTCTTCCCCACGCTCGCCGCCGTGGCCTGCTCGTGGAAGGCGTCGAGGTTCTGGGCGTGCTCGTCGTACTCGGGCCGCCGCCGCTTACGCTCCGCCGCCTCGTGCTTGAGGAAGTCGCGATAGGCGCGCCGCGCGCCCGCGGTGTCCCGCTCGAGCTCGAGACCACGCGCCCGCAGCATGAATCCGAAGAGGTGTGTGGGGACGGCTCGGCGGATGGTGTCCGCTTGCGCCACCGCCGCCGCGGCGTTGCCGCCGGTCAGGTCGAGCACGCCGATGTGGTAGCGCGCGTCCACGTCCAGCGCCGGCAGCATGGCGTACGCCTGGAGCGCCATCGGGAGGAAGAATTCCGCGCTGTCCGCCTTGCCCTGAGTGTGCAGGGTCATGACGCGGTTGTAGAGACGAGTGGCGCGCTCTTCTGGCGACATTTGCGAGATGTCGGGAGGAGTCGAGCGGGATGCGGGAAGCGGCCCATCCTCCACGGCTCCCGCATCCCGTACCCCGCTTTCCGACCGACCCCCGAGCCGGAAGGCGAGGACGGTCAGCAGAGCCCCGAGCGCGGCCCCCGCGACGCTCCAGGGAAGGCCGGCCCGCCAGCCGGATGCTTGCCCGCCACCCACCTGGGCACCGCACTTGTGACAGAATCGCGCCGTACCGGAGAGCGCAGCGCCGCACGCATGACAGTTCATGGACGTGGGAATCTAACTGGCAGGAATACTGCGGAGAGCGTAGTCTATCCCGAATGACCGCTCCCTTTCCCGGGCAGGACCGCGCCAAGCACATGGGCGAGTTGAAGCGCGGGGATGAGCGGTGGGAGGTGTTCGTCGAGATGCAGCCCGACACCGAGGTGGGTGCTGTGCGCGGGCGCGTGCATTTCGTGAGCGGGGAGCGCCGCCGCACCACGAGCTGGATTTTCCTCGAGCCCTCGGAGCGCGAGATTCAGGAGCGCTTCGGGGAATTTTCGGCCGTCGAGCTGTGGCATTTCGTGGCGGCGCTGGACGGCTAACGCGGTGCGCGGAGAAGATTGCAAAGTTCGCACATTTCGCCCCGCACCAATGCAGCAATAACGGGTGCGTGACGCCACGGGCAGGACATGTGTTGCGTCCGTGACACGAAACGGTTGACACCCCGCCGCAACCCCGGTACCTTCCCGCATGCCCGGGCCCTCGTCGTTCGTGGCATCGTCTGTGCGTTCCCCCCTCATGGACCGTTCTAGGAGACCGATTTTATGGCCGCGACGTTGGAGCCAACCACATCCACGACCGGGGCGAAGCCGGCGGCGGGCGCGTCGCCCGCGGATGTGGTACGGAAGGCGAAGGAAGCAGGCGTGCAGGTGGTGGACCTGCGGTTCACCGACTTGCCGGGCACGTGGCAGCACTTCTCGATCCCGCTCAAAGAGCTGACCGAAGACCTGTTTGCCGAGGGGATCGGGTTCGACGGCTCCTCGATCCGCGGGTTCCAGGCGATCAATGAGAGCGACATGCTGCTGTTCCCCGATCCAGCGAGCGCTTTCGTCGATCCGTGTCTCGAAGTACCGACGCTGTCGCTCACGTGTGACGTGGCCGACCCGGTGACCGGGCAGCGGTACTCGCGCGATCCGCGCTACGTGGCGCAGAAAGCGGAGCAGTACCTCACCAAGACCGGGATCGCGACGACGGCGTACTACGGACCCGAGGCGGAGTTCTACATCTTCAATTCGGTCCGCTTCGACCAGAACGCGCACGAGGGCTACTACCACATCGACTCCGAGGAGGGGATCTGGAACTCGGGGACGAACGGGAGTCCGAACATGGGGCACCGGCCGCGGCACAAGGAAGGCTACTTCCCGGTGCCGCCGGTGGACCGGCTGCAGGATCTGCGCTCGAAGATCATGCTGGCGCTGATCGCGTCGGGTGTGGACGTCGAGGTGCACCACCATGAGGTGGGTACGGCAGGGCAGACCGAGATCGACATGCGGTTCAACACGCTGGCCCGCATGGGTGACCAGCTGATGATGTACAAGTACATCGTCAAGAACGTGTGTCACCAGAACGGGTACACGGCGACGTTCATGCCCAAGCCGATGTTCGGGGACAACGGGTCGGGGATGCACGTGCACATGAGTCTCTGGAAGGACGGGACGAACCTGTTCTTCGACCCCAAGGGGTACGCGCTGCTGTCGGACGCGGCGCGCTGGTACATCGGCGGGCTGATCAAGCACGCGGCGGCGTTGCTGGCGTTCGCGGCCCCGACTACCAACAGCTACCGGCGGCTGGTGCCGGGCTACGAAGCGCCGATCAACCTGATCTACTCGCAGCGCAACCGTTCGGCGATCTGCCGCATCCCGGTGTATTCCAAGTCGCCCAAGGCGAAGCGCGTCGAGTTCCGGGCGCCCGATCCGTCGGGCAACCCGTACCTGACGTTCGCGGCGCTGCTCATGGCGGGTCTGGACGGCATCAAGCACAAGATCGAGCCGCCCAAGCCGATGGATGTGGATCTGTACGACCTGGAGCCGGAAGAGCGGAAGCACGTCAAGAACACGCCGGGCTCTCTGAACGAGTCGCTCGCGGCGCTCGAGGCGGACCATGCCTTCCTGCTCGAGGGCGGGGTGTTCACGCCGGACCTGATCGAGACGTGGATCGCCTACAAGCGCGCCAAGGAAGTCGATCCCGTGGCGCTGCGGCCGCATCCATACGAGTTCTTCTTGTACTACGACGTGTAAGCCGAGGGCGGCAACGGACGGCAACGGGCGGCAGGGGGACGAAACTCTGCCGCCCGTTTGCTGCCTTCTGCCGCCTTCTGCCGCCCTCTATCTTAGGTCTCCATGACCGCCACCGCCGCCGACACCCGCGACATCATCGACGAGTTGAAGAAGCGGCATGTGCGGTTCCTGCTGCTTCAGTTCACCGATTTGTTGGGCGTCAATAAAGCCGTGGAGGTCCCGTCCTCGCAGTTCGAGCGGGCCCTGGCCGGCGAGGTGACGTTCGACGGCTCGGCGCTCGAGGGGTTCGCCCGCGTGGAGGAAGCGGATGCTCTGCTCGTGCCCGATCTCGCAACGTTCCGCGTCTTCCCCTGGGACAGCGGCACCGCCGAGGGCGGGGACGGCGAGGTGGATGGAGCGGTCGCGCGACTGATCTGCGACATCGGTTATCCTGACGGCCGGTCGTTCGAGGGGTGCCCTCGCACCACTCTGAAGCGTCAGATCGAGCGGGCCGCGAAGCTCGGCTTCACGATGCGCGTAGGCTGCGAGGTGGAGTTCTTCATCTTCGAGCACACCGAGGGCGGTGAGCCAACGACACGGACGCTCGACGCCGGCAGCTACTTTGATCTGGTCCCGGTGGACCGCGGAGAGCAGGCGCGCCGGGCGATTGTGGCGGCGCTCGAGCACATGAAGCTCAGCGTCGAGGCCTCCCATCACGAGGTCGCGCCCGGCCAGCACGAGATCGACTTGAGCTACGCCGAGCCGCTGACGATGGCCGACCAGTGGGCCAGCCTCCGCTTCATCGCCCGGACCATCGCGGTCCGGCACGGTCTGGTCGCGACATTCATGCCCAAGCCGATCTACGGCCGCAACGGCTCGGGGATGCACACGCACCAGTCATTGTTCGCCAAGGGAAAGAACGCGTTCTTCCACGCCCAAGGGCCAATCCAGCTCTCCGAAGTCGGCCGGTGGTACATCGGCGGGCTGCTGCGGCACGCGCGGGGCTATTGTGCAGTGACTAATCCGCTGGTGAATTCGTACAAGCGGCTAGTGTCGGGTTTCGAGGCCCCGGTGAACGTCTCGTGGTCCACACAGAACGTGTCTCCCCTCATCCGGGTGCCGGCCCAACGCGGCGAGGCGACTCGCTGCGAGAATCGCATGCCCGACCCTTGCGGCAATCCGTACCTCGCGATCGCCGTGCAGCTCGCTGCCGGTCTGGACGGCATCCACGAGCGGATCGACCCGGGCGAGCCGGTGAACAAGAACATCGCGCGCATGTCGTACCGCGAGCGCCGCAAGTTCCGTATCGACGACCTTCCCCGGGACCTGCACGAAGCCCTCGATTATCTGGAGAAGGATGCCGTGGTCCGTGAGGCGCTGGGCGAGCACATCTACGAGCGGTATCTGGACGCAAAGCGCGAGGAATGGCAGGAGTATATCGGCCAGGTTGGTGAATGGGAGCTGAATAGATACTTGGGACAATACTGAAGGCGTAGCACACAGACGTCGCGCCAAGGCGTAGCACGAACTGCGCCGTCACCTATCCGGTGGCGGATGAGCGATCAAGCGCCCGAGCGTCTTGATGACGAGGGCAACTCGACCCTCGATCTCGTGAATGGCGCGCGCATGGACCGAGTCGAGCGCGGCCGCGACCCGCAACTGCGTCAGCGTTTCCTGAGCGGACCCCCTGGCATACTGTAGGAATTGGCGGAACTCCGGAACGGTGCCCCGGCCGCAGGCCTCCGCTATGTTTGAGCTGACGGAAAGTGCCGCCCGGACTAGCTGGTCCGCTCGCGGCCCTGCTCCCGGTCCGGACAGCGTCTTGCTCAAACGAGCGACCTGGACGGAGACCTCTATAGCGACTTCGTGTACCCACAGCCGACGAGCGTAAGCGCGTAGGGTCATGGCGAACGATAGGAAGGGGCCTCACTGACGGTGGCATCCGTTTCCCGCCTCCGCTGGACGTTTTTGTGCAACGCCGTTGCGCGACGCCTCTGCTCGACGCTGTTGGGGTTACTGTGCCTCGCCTGCGACGGCATATCGCGTCCCGACGACACCCTGGGCCTCCAAAGCAGCGCCCGATGGGAATGGCACGGCCACCTGGTCGTGGAGCGTGACTCCACGCTCACCCTGGTTCGGATGACGATCGACACGGCGCACGGCGGCCATGACGTGGGCCTGGCGCGATACGACTTCAACCCCGCCGAGGGCGAAGGAGACGAGTACTCGCTGAACCTCGCGCTGGACCTGGAACAAGTGCGTGACCTGCGCCAGAACGTCCCCTACGCGCTGGGTCCCCCGCCCGCGCGCATCCCCGCGTACGGCACCGTCACCTGCCTGTGCCGTCCGCTGAGACCGGACTCCGTCCGCGGCACATTCACACTCGCGACGCGCGGCCTGCGGCAGATCACCGGCCGGGTGGACGCAACCCTGTATTTTACGGAATGGAACGGCCCCGCCCGCCACGTGACCTATTCGCTGCACCAGCGCATTGATTTGCTCAAGTAGACTGGCGATCGCAGTGGCGGTGGCAGTCCTGACCGCCGGTCCCCCCGTCCGTCTGGCCGGCCAATCCACTACTCCCACGATCGACACGATCATCGTCGTCAACCGCAACGTGTTCGATCTTCAGGAGGCCGACGCGCCCGGCTTCATCGCCCGGCTGGCGAATCGGCTGCACGCGCGCACGCGCGCGGGAGTCATCCGCGCCACGCTGCTCGTCAACCCCGGGGACCGCTACGACTCGGCGCGGGTGGCCGAGAGCGAGCGGGCCCTGCGCAACCTGTACGTCTTCAGTCGCGTGCGCATCGACACCACGCGCCTCGAGGGCCGCCTGGCGCTGCGCGTCGCCACCACCGACGGTTGGAGCACGAAGCCTCAGCTCGGCTACTCGTCCGCCGGCGGTGATGTGACGTGGATGGTCGGTCTCGTGGAAGACAATCTGTTGGGCACCGCGACCTCTCTCACCGCCGTGTACAGCAAGACGCCGGACCGCACCAGCTTCGATCTCGGGCACATCAATCCCCACTTTCTTTCGCGCCGGGGCTGGCTGCAGGGCAAGTACAGCAACAAGTCGGACGGCAATCGGGGCACCTGGCTGATGGGAGTGCCGTTTTACGAGACGGCCGCGCGGCGCGCGTTCATCACCGACGGCGAGGCGGCGTCCGAGCGCGTGCTCGTGTTCCGGCGTGATACTCTCGGGAGCAGTGTCGTCGACACCGTGGAACGGCGCGCCCTGCGCGTGGGCATCGTGGCCGCGTTCGCTCCGCACGCGACCACCGCAAGCTACGTGCGGCTGTGGCTCGGCGGCCAGTGGCGCCGCGAGGACTTTGCGCCCGAAACAACCACGCTGTTCCCGCACTCGGTGTTCGGCACCGTGGGTACGGGACTGGACGTGGGGCGTGTGCGGTTCCAGGTGCTCGAACGATTCAACTCCTACGCCCGGCGCGAGGACGTGGATGTGTCCCAGTTGCTGCACGTCGGTGTGTGGGCGGCGCCGCGCGCGTGGGGGTATCCGTCCGGCCAGGCGGGCATCGGGCCGGAGCTGAGTGCCCAGGTCGCGGCGCCCTGGCGGGGTGGTTTCGCGGTGCTGCAGGCGGCGGCGAACGGCGTCTTCACGACCGGGCGTCCCGATTCGGGGCGGGTTGCGGCCGGCCTGACCGTCGCGAGCCAGAACATCGCGCAGCAGACGTTGATTCTCCACGTCGAGGGCGCTCAGCTGCGTCGGGCCAAGCCTGGCGCGGAGTTCGATTTGTGGAACTCGCAGAACGGGCCACGCGTCTTTGGAATCCACCAGTTCACCGGCACACGCCGGGTCTGGCTCGCGCTCGAGGACCGGCTGTTGGTCGCGGAGGACCTGTGGGGCCTCATGGGGGTCGGGGTCGCGCCGTTCCTCGACTATGGTGGCGCGTGGTTCGAGAACGAGGCCGCCCGTCTGGGTGGCGCGGTAGGTATGTCGCTGCGGATCGGGCCGACCCGGGCGGTGCGGGGCGATGTGGCGGAGTTCGCCTTCGGATATCGCTTCGGGAAGGGGTTCACCGGGAGTCGTTGGGGCTTCGCGATCCGCAAGGGCGTGCGGTACTAGGCCCCCTCGATGCATCACTTCATGTCCGATCTGCGGTAACGTCGCCCTGAGTCCGCGGGTGAACCCGCGACTCGGCATGTGTCAGTAAACTGACAGGCGCTCTGCCGCTTCAGCGGTACGCGCCGAGCCGGGCTTCAGCCGCGATCACGGGGCTCGTGGTGCAACTATTCCGGCATGGGCGGCGTTAGCATGACCATGGAGACTGAGACGAAACACCCGACGGTGAGTCGGCGCCGGCGGCTGATTGCTGTGATCGTCATCGTGGCTAGTCTGTGGACCATGCTGCACGTGTATGTGGGGCAGCGTTTGCTCGCCCAGGCGCCGCTCGCGCCCGCGTGGCGTCTGATCGGCTGGGTGGGCATTCTGCTCCTGGTCGTCGCACCGTTCGTGGCGCTGTTCGCCGGACGGTCCGAGCGGATGCCGGCGAAACGGGGTCTCGAGGTTGCCGGCTTTACCGCTCTCGGTCTGTCGTCGCTGTTGATCGTGTTCGCGCTTGCGGGCGACCTGTTGCACCTGCGCGCGTGGCTCGGCGCCGGCGGCTCGAGCGCCGTCGTGGTGGGCGCCGCGGTTGCCGTGCTGCTGATCGGCCTGTGGCGAGCCCGTCGGCCCGCGATGGTGCGCGTGGTCGACGTCCCGATCAACGGGCTGCCATCCGATCTCCAGGGATTCCGAATCGCGCAGCTCTCCGACCTGCACGTCGGCCCGACGCTCAAGCGGGACTTCGTCGAGCGCGTGGTGGACACCACCAACGGTCTCAAGCCCGATCTGATCGCGCTGACGGGGGACGTAGCCGACGGATTCCCGCCCGCGCTGCGCGACGACGTGGCACCGCTCGCCGGCCTCGAGGCGCCGCACGGGAAATACTTCGTCACGGGGAATCACGAGTACTACTGGGATGCGGCCGGATGGGTGCGCGAGCTGGAAGGGCTCGGCTTCAATGCGCTCGTCAACGGGCACCAGGTGATCCGCCAGGGGGCGGGCCGGATCGTCCTTGCGGGCGTCACGGATCTTTCGAGCGGCGGCCTCCCCGGACACACTTCCGATCCCGCGGCGGCGGTGGCGGGGGCGCCGGCGAGCCATGTGCGGGTGCTGCTGGCGCATCAACCGAAGAGCGCATTCGCGGCACGCGCCGCCGGGTACGATCTGCAGCTCTCGGGGCATACGCACGGCGGGCAGTACTTCCCGTTCAACTTGCTGGTGCGGCTGTTCCAGCCGTTTGTCGCAGGACTCCATCGGCTGGAGGCGATGTGGCTGTATGTGAGCCGGGGCACGGGGTACTGGGGGCCGCCGCTGCGCTTGTGCGCACCTGCCGAGATCACCTTGATTCAGCTGGTACGCGCGTGAGCGCGTCGGCTCCCCACCCCCACCCGAATGGGTGGCACCGGTCGGTGTCCGGTCTTGACGGTCGCCAGACCCAGGGGTATCGTCCGGGTCCTGTCGCATCTAGTAGCACCGTACCGATTTGGAGTGCCATCGACTCGTGATGCAGCTCGCGCTGGTTCTGCTGCTGGTCCTGGTCCTGCTGAGCATTAGCTCAGGACAGGGTCTGCGGCGCGCGCCAAGCAAGCACATGAGCAGCTAGCGATACAAGAAGGACGCAGTGAGCGCCGCGGACCGAGAAGGTCCGCGGCTTTTTTTTCACCATGCATGCGAGACGGGGAGCACGGGAGCCATGGGGAGAGACGTCATCATCTTCGACACCACTCTGCGGGACGGCGAGCAGGCGCCCGGCAATTCGATGACGGCCGAGGAGAAGCTGCGTCTCGCCCGCCAGCTGGATACGCTCGGGGTGGACGTGATCGAAGCCGGATTCCCGAGCGCATCGGAGGGCGACCGGCGGGGCGTCCGAGCGATCGCCGAGGCTCTGCGCCGCCCCGTGATCGCCGCCCTCGCCCGGTGTCACGAGCGTGACATCGATCTCGCCGGTGAGGCCGTGCGAGCGGCGGCGCGCCCACGGGTCCACGTCTTCATCGCCACGTCCGACCTCCACCTCCAATGCAAGCTGCGGATCAGCCGCGACCAGTGTCTCGAGCTGGCGGGCGAGTCGGTGCGCCGGGCCCGCCGCTATACGGACGACGTCGAGTTCTCGGCCGAAGACGCCACCCGCACCGATCTGGAATTCCTGTGCCGGGTGGTGGAGGTGGCCATCGCGGCGGGGGCGACCACCATCAATCTGCCGGATACGGTGGGGTACGCGCTGCCGGTCGAGTACGCGGCCATGTTCCGGGCCGTGCGGGAGCGCGTTCCGGGCGCCGACCGCGTCGTGTTCAGCGCGCATTGCCACGACGACCTCGGGCTCGCGGTGGCCAACTCGCTCGCCGCGATCGAAGCCGGGGCGGGCCAGGTTGAATGCACCATCAACGGCATCGGCGAGCGTGCCGGGAACGCGGCGTTGGAAGAGATCGTCGTGGCGGGGCGCGTGCGGCCTCACGCGGTCGCGTTCAATTGTGGTGTGAACCCCCAGGAGCTGTTCCGGACCAGCCAGCTCCTGTCCCACGTGATCGGCGTCTTTCCCCAGCCCAACAAAGCGGTGGTCGGCCGCAACGCGTTCGCCCACGAAGCGGGGATCCACCAGCACGGCGTGTTGCAGAACGGGCTCACCTACGAGATCATCCGCCCGGAAGAGGTAGGGGTCGCGCGCTCGAGCCTGGTGCTGGGCAAGCACTCGGGCCGGCACGCGCTGGAACGGCGCTACCGCGAGCTGGGGTACGAGGTGGATGACGCCACACTGCGCAAGCTGTACGACGAGTTCACGGCGCTGGCGGACAAGAAGCGTGAGATCCTGGACGAGGACCTGCTGGCGCTGTTGCACGGCCGGTTTCACGACGCACCGGAGGCCTACCGGCTGGCGCATCTCCAGGTGACGTGCGGCACGGTGTCCGCGACGGCGGATGCGCGGCTGGCGGGTCCCTGGGCTGGAGGAGAGCGAGGCGCGACGGCGGTCGGCAACGGACCGATCGCCGCGGCGTTCGCGGCGATCGCGAAGGTCGTCGAGCGCCAGGTGGAGGTCTTGAACCTGACGGTGCAGTCGGTCACCCCCGGGCGCGACAGCCTGGGGCAAGTGCTGGTGCAAGCGCGGATAGACGGAAAATCGCTGAGCGGGCACGGCGCATCGACCGACATCGTCGAGGCGAGCGCCCGCGCCCTGGTGCATGCCCTGAACAAAGTGAGCCACGCGGACCAGCTGGAGGATCAGTCGCTCAACGCCAGCTACTTCTGGGGAGTGTGAGCCCATGAGCGAGATGCTCTCGGGGGCGGAGATCCTGTGCCGCGCGCTCGTCGACGCCGGGGTCGAGGTGGTGTTCGGCTACCCCGGCGGCGCCATCATGCCGTTCTACCACGCGTTGCCGGACCACCCGCAGCTGCGGCACATCCTGGTGCGGCACGAGCAGGCGGCGGCCCACGCGGCCGACGGCTACGCCCGCGCGAGCGGGCGCGTGGGGGTATGCGTGGCCACGTCCGGACCGGGGGCCACCAACCTCGTGACCGGTCTCGCCGCGGCGCATATGGACAACTCTCCGGTCGTGGCGATCACCGGTCAGGTGTCCCGCCCCATGATCGGGCGCGACGCCTTCCAGGAAACCGACATCATCGGTATCACGCTGCCGATCACGAAGCAGAACTATCAGGTCCAGGATGTGAGTGAGCTGGCGGAGGTGGTGGCCGAAGCGATGGCCGTGGCGCTGGACGGGCGGCCGGGGCCGGTGTTGGTCGACGTTCCCAAGGACGTGCAGAACCAGAAGATCGCGTACGGTGCTCCCCGGGCTCGCGCCCGGGGTCAGTCGCGTCCCCTGACCCCGGGCGGAAGCCCGGGGCACGAGGACGGCGTTCGCAAAGCGGCGCGACTCATCGCCGGAGCGGAGCGACCGCTCATCATGGTCGGACACGGCGTGATCCTCGCGCAGGCCTACAACGACGTGCGCGCGCTGGCCGAGAAGACTGGAATTCCCGTGATCACGACGCTCTTGGGCATCAGCGCCTTCCCGGACGGTCACCCCCTCCACCTGGGCATGCCCGGCATGCACGGCGAAGTGCACGTGAACCGGGCCATCCAGCACGCCGACGTCATCATCGGCATCGGTTTGCGGTTCGACGACCGGGTCACGGGCAATACGGCCAGCTTCGCGCCGCAGGCCCGCATCATCCACATCGACCTGGACCGGGCGGAGATCGGGAAGAACGTCCCCGTCGCCGTGGGTATCGTGGGCGACGCGCGCGACATTACGCGTCGCCTGGTGGCGGCGGTGGAGCCCCGCCGGTGCGAGCGCTGGCTCGAGCACATCCGCGGCTTCGTGCGCACGCGAGTCGAGTCGTATCGCGGCAACCTGTCGCCCGAAGCGATCCTCGCCTCCATTTACGAGGCGAGCCACGGCGACTGCACCATCGTGACCGACGTGGGCCAGCACCAGATGTGGGTCGCGAAGCTCTATCCCTACCAGCGTCCCAACACGCACATCACGTCAGGGGGCCTCGGCGCCATGGGGTTCGCGGTGCCGGCCGCCCTGGGCGTCCACCTGGCCCGGCCGAACGGCACGGTGTGGGCCATTTCGGGCGACGGCGGCTTCCAGATGAACATGGCCGAGATGGCGACCATGGTGCAGGAAGGCCTGCCGGTGAAGATGGCGGTGTTCAACAACGGCTACCTCGGGATGGTGCGGCAGTGGCAGCAGTTCTTCCATGAGAAGCGGTACTCCTGCACGCCGATCTGGAGCCCCGACTACCTCAAGCTGGCCGAGGCGTACGGCATTCCCGGCTATCGGGTGAAGGAGGCGGGCGAGCTCGCCGAGGCTGTCGGTCGGGCGAATGCCGAGCCCGGGCCGGCGCTGGTGGAGTTCATGATCGAGCAAGAAGCCAATGTGTTCCCGATGATCCCACCCGGCGGCTCGCTCTCGGAGCCGATCGAGGCGGAGCCGGCGGCGGCGGGCGGCGCTTGACCGGCGTGCCCCCCGCGTCGGCCCACACGGTCGCCGTGCTGCTCGACGATGCACTGGTGACCTTGAACCGCGCGTTCGGCGTGCTGCGCCGGCGCAATGTCCCGATCGAGGGACTGGCGCTGCATCCGAGCGGCACCGCCGGCGAGGCGCGGCTGACGTTCGTGCTGAAGGCCGACGCGGTGACCACCGATCGGGTGGCGCAGCAGTTTCAAAAAATGATAGGCGTGCGCAGGGTGATGGTGCTCGCGAATGAGGATTCCCCTACGGAGGCGAAACGATGAGCTCGACGGAAACGCGCATTTTCTACGATACCGACGCCGATCCTGCCCGGCTGCAAAACCGCGTTGTCGCCGTCATCGGATACGGCAGCCAGGGTCACGCGCATGCGCTCAACCTGCGGGATTCGGGGGTCGGGGCGCGCGTGCTCGTGGGGCTGCGCCCGGGTGGACAGTCGTGGGAGCGGGCCCGCGCGGAGCAGCTGGACGTCCGCCCGGTGGCTGAAGCGGCGCGCGCGGCCGACGTCATCATGATGCTCGTCCCCGACCAAGAGGCGCGCGCGGTGTACGAGAGCGGCATCGCTCCGGCGCTGCAGCGCGGCAAGACGCTCCTCTTTGCCCACGGGTTCAACATCCATTTCCGCGAGATCGTGCCCCCGGCCGGTGTGGACGTCGCCATGATCGCCCCCAAGTCCCCCGGGCACCTGGTGCGCAGCGAGTTCCAGGCGGGCCGGGGCGTGCCGGCACTCGTGGCGGTGCATCAGGACGCGAGCGGCAATGCGTTGGCCGACGCGCTCGCTTATGCCGCGGGGATCGGCTGCGCGCGCGCAGGCGTGTTCGAGACGACGTTCCGCGAGGAGACCGAGACCGACCTGTTCGGCGAGCAGTCCGTGCTGTGCGGCGGCGTCACCGCGCTGATCCTGGCCGGCTTCGAAACGCTCACGGCCGCGGGGTACGCGCCCGAAATCGCCTACTTCGAGTGCATGCACGAGCTCAAGTTGATCGTGGACCTGATGTATCGCGGCGGGATGAAGTTCATGCGGTACTCGATCAGCGACACCGCCGAATACGGCGACTACACCCGGGGCCCGAAGATCGTGACGCAGGAAGTGCGGGCCGCGATGCAGCGTATCCTGGCCGACATCCAGTCCGGCAGCTTCGCGCGCGAGTGGATCGCCGAGTCCCGCAGCGGGGGCCGGCGGTTCGATGCATTGCGCAAGGCGGGTGCGGAGCATCCCATCGAGCAGGTCGGCGCCAAACTGCGCGCCATGATGCCCTGGACGGAAGAGGGGAAGGCGGCTCGGGGTCCCGGGCTCGGGACCCGGAGCCCGGACAAGACCCCCGATCCCCGAAGCCCGAGTCCCGAACCCCTGAGGGCATGACCGCGCGGACGCTGTTCGACAAGGTCTGGGACGCGCACGTCGTCCATCAGCTCCCCGAGGGCCCGGCGCTCCTGTACGTGGACCTGCATCTGGTCCACGAGGTGACGTCGCCACAGGCGTTCGAGGGATTGCGGCAAGCGGGGCGCCGGGTGCGTCAGCCGGCGCTGACGGTGGCGACGGTGGACCATAACGTCCCCACGGGGGACCGCGCGGCGCCGATCGCCGATCCCATTGCCGCGCGGCAGCTCGAGGCGCTCACGGCGAACGCGCGGGACTTCGGGCTGGAGCTGTTCGACCTCCGGTCACCGCAGCAGGGCATCGTGCACGTAATCGGGCCCGAGCTGGGCCTCACCCAGCCGGGCATGGTGATCGTGTGCGGCGACTCCCACACCGCCACCCATGGCGCCTTCGGGGCGCTGGCCCTGGGAATCGGGACCAGCGAGGTCGAGCACGTGCTCGCGACGCAATGCCTGGTGTGGTCCAAGCCCGGCACCATGGAGGCCCGTGTCTCGGGGGCGCTCCCGCCCGGCGTCACGGCCAAGGATCTGATCCTCGCGTTGATCGGGCGGATCGGGACGGCCGGCGCCACGGGTCACGTCATCGAATACACGGGGGAGGCGATGCGCGCCCTCTCCATGGAAGAGCGCATGACGGTGTGCAACATGTCGATCGAGGCCGGTGCGCGGGCCGGGATGATCGCTCCCGACGAGACGACCGTCGCGTATCTCGCCGGCCGGCCACGGGCGCCGCGCGGGGCGGCCTGGGATCGCGCCGTTGCCAAGTGGCGGGAGCTCCACACCGATCCCGGCGCGACGTACGACAAGCAGATCGAGCTCGATGCGTCACAGGTGGCACCTCAGGTGACGTGGGGAACGAGCCCCGGCATGGTCACGCCCGTGACCGGCCGCGTGCCCAGCCCCGCCGACTTCACCACCGACGCCGAGCAGCGCGCGGTCACGCGGGCGCTCGAGTACATGGGGCTCGCCCCCGGTACGCCGCTCGAGGGGCTCCCGATCGACCGGGTGTTTCTCGGCTCTTGCACGAACGCGCGGATCGAGGACCTGCGTGCCGCCGCCCGGACCGTGCGGGGCCGGCACGTTGCGACGGGCGTCCGTGCCATGGTAGTCCCGGGATCGCAGCAGGTGAAGGCGCAGGCGGAGCGGGAAGGGCTGGACCGCGTGTTCAGCGAGGCGGGGTTCGAGTGGCGCAACGCCGGATGCTCGATGTGCCTCGGCATGAATCCCGACGTGCTGCAGAGCGGGGAGCGCTGTGCCTCGACGTCGAACCGCAACTTCGAAGGGCGCCAGGGACGGGGTGGGCGCACCCATCTGATGAGCCCGCCCATGGCGGCGGCCGCCGCGGTGGCGGGACACATCGTGGACGTCCGTAAGTGGGCGGGGGAGCTCGTGGCCCGATGATGGAGCCCTTCGTGCGCCACACCGGCCGGCTGGCCGCGCTGGCGCGTGCCAACGTGGACACCGACCAGATCATTCCGAAGCAATTCCTGAAGCGGGTGGAGCGCACCGGGTTCGGGCCGGCCCTGTTCCACGACTGGCGGTTCCGGACGGACGGCAGCCCGAATCCGGAATTCGAGCTCAATCACCCCGCCGCGCGCGGAGCCACGCTCCTCGTCGCCGGCGAGAACTTCGGCTGCGGCTCGTCGCGCGAGCACGCGGTCTGGGCGCTCCGTGAGTACGGCTTCCGCGCGATCCTCGCGCATTCCTTCGCGGACATTTTTTTCGCGAACTGCTGTCAGAACGGGCTGCTCCCGGTACGACTCCTGCCCCAAGAGATCGCCGAGCTGTTCCGCCGCCATCAGGCGGCCGGCGGCGAGTATCAGCTCACCGTCGACCTCGAAGAGCAGCGCGTGCACGACGGCCTGGGGTTCCGCACCACGTTTTCCATGGAGCTCTACCGGCGGGAGATGCTGCTCCACGGGCTCGACGAGATCGGGCGGACACTGCGCTTCGAGGACCGGATCGGAGCCTACGAGAAGGGCCGGGCGTGAAGCAGTACTCGATTGCGGTGCTTCCCGGCGACGGGATCGGGCCCGAGGTGATCGCGGAGGCCGAGCGGATGCTGACGGCCGTCGGCGACCGCTTCGGCATCGACTTCACGCTGCGGCGCTTCCCCATTGGAGCGGCCGGTGTGGCCGCCGCCGGGGATCCGTTTCCCGAAGAGACGCGTGCCGCGGTGAGACGGGCCGACGCTGTATTGCTCGGCGCGGTCGGCGACCCGTCGCTCGATCAGGCACCCCGCCACTTGAAGCCCGAATCCGGCCTGCTGGCCCTGCGCGCGCAGCTCGGGGTGTATGCGAACCTGCGCCCCGTGCAAGTGTTCCCCGCGCTGGTGGACCGGTCACCGCTCAAGGCGGACCGGCTCCAGGATGTCGACGTGCTGATTGTGCGGGAGCTCACGGGCGGGCTCTACTACGGCGAGCCGCGCGGACGCGAAGCTGGCTCGGCCGTAAACACCCTGCGCTACTCCGCGGCCGAGATCAAGCGCGTGGCGCGCGTCGCCTTCGAGTCGGCGCGGCAACGGCGGGGACACGTCACCTCGGTCGACAAGGCTAACGTGCTGGAAGTGTCCCAGTTGTGGCGGGAAACGGTGACGCGCGTCGGCCAGGACTACCCCGATGTGCAGCTCGACCATCTCTACGTCGACACCGCCGCCATGCGTCTGGTGGCCGACCCCAGGGCGTTCGACGTGCTCCTCACCGAGAACATGTTCGGGGACATCCTGAGCGACGAGGCCGCGGTGCTCGTCGGCTCGCTCGGCCTGTTGCCCTCGGCCTCACTGGGCGAGGGCGCGGGGTTGTTCGAGCCGATTCACGGATCCGCCCCGGACATCGCCGGGGGCGATGTCGCGAACCCGATCGGCGCGATTGCCACGGTCGCCATGCTGCTGCGCCAGGGGCTCAGCTTGGCGGAGCCCGCCGCCGCCGTGGAGCGTGCGATCTGGCTGGCGTTGGAGCAGGGGGCGCGGACGCGGGATATCGCGGAGCCATCCGGGCCGGTGCTCGGAACTCAGGCAATGGGATCGCGCGTCGCCGGGTTGATCGCCGAGGCACAGCGGTCCGGCGCGCCCGTAACGATGTAGGGGCGCAGCATGCTGCGCCCCTACCGTTGATTTAGATCCCGGCGTCCGTTACAGCCCCCGCACTCGCGCTGGACACCAGTTTCGCGTACTTGGCGAGCACCCCGGAGGTGTAGCGCGGCGCCGGTGGCTTCCAGCGGGCGCGCCGCTTGGCCAACTCGCCGTCGCCGACGTCCAGCTGGAGCAGCCGCCGTTCCGCGTCGATCGTGATCGCGTCCCCATTTTCCACGAGCGCGATGGTTCCTCCAACCGCTGCTTCGGGCGCGACGTGGCCCACCACCAGTCCGTAGGTCCCGCCCGAGAAGCGCCCATCCGTGATCAGACCGACCGCATCGCCCAGCCCCGCGCCGATCAGGGCCGAGGTGGGTGAGAGCATCTCCCGCATCCCGGGACCGCCTTTCGGCCCCTCGTAGCGAATGACGAGCACGTCGCCACGCCCGACCTTGCCGGCGAGGATGGCCTCGAGGCAATCCTCCTCGCAATCGAAGACGCGGGCCGGCCCGGTCATCCGCGGCGTCTTCACGCCGGTGATCTTCGCCACGCCGCCCTCGCTCGCGAGGTTGCCCCGCAGGATGGCGAGATGCCCCTGAGGATACAGCGGCCTGTTCCACGGGCGGATGACTTCTTGATCCTTGCGCGGCGCGTCGGCGACGTCGCGCAGGACCTCGGCGGTCGTCTGCCCGGTGATCGTCAGAGCGTCCCCGTGCAGCACGCCGTGCGCGAGCAGGATTTTCATGACCTGAGGCACGCCGCCGGCCCGGTGGAGGTCGACCGCCACGAACCGCCCAGATGGCTTCAGATCGCACAGCACCGGGACGCGTGCCCGGATCGTCTCGAAATCGTCCAAGGCGAGCGGCACGCCGGCCGTGTGGGCGATGGCCAGGAGATGAAGCACGGCGTTGGTCGAGCCGCCGAGAGCCATGGTGACGGCGATGGCGTTCTCGAACGCCTGGCGCGTGAGGATCTGTCGCGGGCGAAGCCCCTGCGCGATCGCGTCCACGAGCACCGTGGCCGAGCGCGCGGCGCTCTCGGCCTTCTCGGCGTCCTCGGCGGCCATGGTGGATGAGTACGGGAGGCTCATCCCCATGGCCTCGAAGATCGAAGACATGGTGTTCGCCGTGAACATGCCGCCGCACGAGCCCGCGCCCGGGCACGCGCGCCGTTCCACCTCCAGCAGCTCCGCGGCATCGATGCGGCCGGCGGAATATTCGCCCACCGCCTCGAATACGCTCACCACCGTGAGGTCGCGTCCCGCGTAGTGCCCCGGCTTGATCGTGCCGCCGTACACGAACACGGCCGGGATGTCCATGCGGGCGATCGCGATCATGGCGCCCGGCATGTTCTTGTCGCACCCGCCTACCACCAGCACGCCGTCCATGCTCTGCGCATTGCAGGCGGTCTCGATCGAGTCGGCGATCACCTCGCGGGAGACGAGGGAGTACTTCATTCCCTCGGTTCCCATCGAGATGCCGTCGCTGACCGTGATCGTGCCAAACGTCTGCGGCATTACGCCCGCGGTGCGCAAGGCGGCCTCGGCGCGTTTGGCGAGCACGTCGAGCCCCAGGTTGCAGGGCGTGATGGTCGAGTAGGCGTTGGCGACGCCGACGATGGGTTTGCCGAAGTCCCGGTCGCCGAAGCCGACCGCCCGGAGCATGGCGCGGTTGGGGGAGCGCTCGACTCCCTCGGTGATCGTCCGGCTGCGAAGCTCGCGGGCCATGGCGGAAACTAACCCTGGGCGACGGGGATGTCGCTCCCGGGATAGGAACCGAGAATCCGCAGCTCGCGCGCGAGTCCTCGCAGCTCGGCCAGCGCTTCGGCCACGCCCGCTCGCGGATCGCCCACCACGTCCAGATAGAACGCATACTCCCAGGGCCGCCCTGCCAGCGGTCGCGATTCGATCTTCGTCAGGTCCAGCCCGCGCGCCGCGAACACGCCGAGCGCCCGGTGGAGCGAGCCGGGGGCGTTGGGAAGCGTGAACACGAGCGAGGTCTTCCGGGCCAGGTCGGGCGGCGCGGGCTCGCGCGCCACTATGAGAAAGCGCGTGTAGTTCTCGGCGTGGTCCTCGAGGCCTTCCTCGAGGACCGTGGCCCCGTACAGCTGGGCGGCGAGCGAGGACGCGATGGCGGCGTCGGCCGCGATCCGGCCTGCCATGAGATCGCGCACGCTACCGGCCGTGTCGTACGCCGGGACCGGCACCACGTCGGGATGACTGGCGAAGAACTTGCGGCACTGCGCCAGGGCGACCGGGTGTGAGGCCACGCGGCGGATGACGGCCCGCTCGGTGCCGGGGTGGGCGATGAGACAGTGGCGCACGCGGACCTGTGTTTCCGCCACGACGTGCAGCGCGCGCGCACCCAGCAGATCGTAGTTCTCGTGCACCGACCCGGCGAGCGAGTTTTCGATGGGAACCGCTCCCCGCGCCGCGTCCCTCTGCTCGACCGCCCGGAACAACTCCTCGAAGCTGGAGCAGGGGACGAGCCGGATGTCCGGCCCGAGCGCCTGGAGCGCCGCGGCGTGGCTGAACGAGCCGGCCTCGCCCTGAATCGCCACCGCGACCGTGGTCATGGTTCTTCTGATACGTCCGCGGGGGATGACCGTCAAGCGGAGGCCCAAACGGGTTTCGATCGCGCCCCCGTTGGTCGTCTGGCCGGCGCCATTCAGCGCGCCCCGACGGCGATTCGTCGCAGCGGCGTTCCAGTCTTGACCGTTCGACCGGGTATGTTTGGGGTTCCGGAAAAGAGGGAGCGTAGTCGCTTCATGTCGGGCCGTCGGGCTCACTCGGCGTATCCCCGCTGGTGGGTGATCCTCGCGATCTGGACTGCCTGGGGGTTATTGCTCTCCACCCAGGTAGCGGTGTACGTGCGCCTGGGCGGCAAGCCGATGCCGTTCCTGACGGCGCTGCGTCTCAACATGCCGGGCGCGCTCGTGTGGGCCATCTTCACTCCGGCGGCGATCTGGCTCGCTCGACGCTATCCTCCGTTCGAGGGCGCCCATTGGCCGCGTGGCGTCGCGGTGAACCTGCTGGCCAGCGCCGTCGCGGTATTCCTGGAAGTACTCCTGGTGATCGTCAACCAGCGGTGGATTCGGGGCCCGATGCCGAGCGACGATCCACTGTTCGTCGCCGAGCTGCGCAACTTCGTATGGTGGTTTCCGCTCGATGGCTGGCTCTACTGGGCCATCGTCGCGGGCGACTATGGCGTCGCGCATTACCGCCGGTTGCAGGAACGGGAGGTGCGCGCCTCCCAGCTCGAAGCCCAGCTCTCGGAGGCCCGGCTGCAGGCGCTCAAGATGCAGCTCCAGCCGCATTTCCTGTTCAACGCGCTCCACACCATCGGCCAGCTGATACGCACCGGTCAGGATGCCCTCGCCGTCCGGGTGGTGGCGGGGCTCGGCGACCTGCTGCGGCGGGTGCTCGATGGTGCGAGTACGCAGGAGGTGCCGCTGAAACAGGAGCTGGAGTTCCTGCGGAGCTATCTCGACATCGAGCAGATCCGGTTTGGCGAGCGTCTCAAGGCGGTGGTGGACGCGGAGGCCGAGACGCTCGACGCCCAGGTACCCTATCTGATCCTCCAGCCGCTCGTTGAGAACGCGATCCGTCACGGGATCGCGCCGCGCAGCACGGTGGGTCGGCTGCTGATCAGCGCCCGGCGTATCAACGGCAGCCTGCACCTCACGGTCCGGGACGATGGGGCGGGGCTCGCGTCCGTGCTCGAGAGCCCGGAAAGCCGCGGCGTCGGCCTCACCAACACCAGCGCGCGTCTGCGGCAGTTGTACGGTGACGAGGCGTCCTTCGAAGTGGTCAACGCGGGAGATGGCGGAGCAATCGCGCACGTCGTCCTGCCGTTCCGCCTGGCGGCTGCCGACTGGAAAGGGGGTTCATGAGCGTCGACGAGATGCGAGCGATCCGCACGCTGATCGTGGACGACGAGCTCGCCGGGCGCGAGGGAATACGGCACCTCCTCGCGGCCGACCCGGAGATCGTGGTCGCCGGCGAGTGCGCGAACGGCCGGGAAGCCACCGCGGCCATCCGGGACGTCACGCCCGACCTGGTGTTTCTCGACGTGCAGATGCCCGAGCTGGACGGTTTCGAGGTGCTGCGCGAGGTGGGCGTCCAGCGAGCGCCGGCCATCGTATTCGTGACCGCGTTCGACCAATACGCGATTCGCGCCTTCGATGTGCACGCCATCGACTACCTCCTCAAGCCGTTCACGGACGAGCGTTTCAGGCAGTCATTGGAGCGCGCCAAGCTGCAAGTCCGTCAGGGCCGTCTGGGGGAACTGTCTCAGAAGCTGGCGGCCCTCCTGGGTCACGGAGAGCCGTCGCGGGCCGTCCGGTCGCCGTACCTCGACCGCCTGCTCGTCAAGTCGGGCGGCAAGGTGACCCTGTTGCCGGTGGGCGAGATCGAATGGATCGACGCCGAAGGGGACTACGTGCGCATCCACGTCGGCAAGACGTGGCATCTGCTGCGCGAGACCATGAAGAACCTCGAGGGTCAGCTCGACGCGACCCGCTTCGTCCGGATCCACCGCTCGACCATCGTGAACCTCGAGAAGGTCAAGGAGCTCCAGCCCTTCTTCCGGGGAGAGTACGTGGTGGTCCTGCACAACGGCACCACGCTCAAGCTGTCGCGCGGCTACCGCGACAACCTCGAAGCCCGGCTCGGTCGCGCGTTCTGAGATCAGTGGCTTGTCGCGCCGCGCCCGCGGCTTGGCGCGCCCCATCCTCCGCTCGTCGTGTTGGGCTTGGTCCAATCCCCGCTCCCGGCTAGCGTGGGAGCGCGCTCTCCGACGGGAGTGTGAAGTCAAGATCGTGCGTCGAGTGCTGACGGCCACTCGTGCCGATCTGCCAAACCCGGTGCACCCGCACCGGGTTTTGGTTTTGTGGGCGCTGGTCGTCGCGCCCCGGACGGCGGTCGTCGCGCGCAGCCCGCGGCTCGTCGCATTTCGGTAGCGCCTCCTGGAACCGCTTCGTAGCGTGGCGGCAAACTTGCAGTCCGGCCGTTCCCCGCCGTTCCCGGAGGACCCATCATGCGCCTCATTGTTCGAAGTGTGTTCGCGGCAGTCGCACTCGCCCTGCTGGTCGTGGCGAGGGCTCCGGCCCAGGAGCCGGTGACCATCACTGGAAAGGTGACGAGCGACGGCGGCTTGCCCCTGGGGCAGGTCGAAGTCGCGATCCCGGTCATGGGGCTGGGCGCGCTCAGCAAGGACGACGGGACGTACACCATCGTCGTGCCCGGTGCGCGCGTGTCGGGCCAGACCGTCACGCTCGTGTCGCGGCGGCTGGGCTACAAAGCACAGAGCGCCCAGGTCACGCTCGCCCCCGGCGGCGTCACGCACGACTTCGTGCTGGCTGCCAATCCGTTGCAACTCGGCGAAGTGGTGGTGACGGGAGCAGGCACCACGAGCTCCACTGAGAAGCTCGGCAACGTCCGCAACAGCGTCGGTGCCGACCTGATCGCCAAGGCGGGCGAGGCCAACATGGTCCAGGCGCTTGCCGGCAAGGCGCCCAACGTCACCGTGGTCCAGCAGTCGGGAGACCCCGGCGCGGGCTCTTACATCAACATCCGTGGCACGAGCTCGATCCTCGGCTCGAACCAGCCGCTGTTCGTCGTGGACGGCGTGCCGATGGACAACTCGACCTTCTCGACCTCGAACTTCAACGGCCCGGACGACGCGGGGGGAACCCTCGCCCAGGTCGGACAGACCGAGGGCACCGTCGCGACGAACCGTGCGGCCGACATCAATCCGAGCGACATCGAATCGGTGGAGATCCTGAAAGGCCCGGCGGCGAGCGCGATTTACGGCGCGCGCGCGGCGGCGGGCGTGGTGCTGATCACCACCAAGTCGGGACGCTCGGGCCCGACGCACTTCACGTTCCGGTCGTCCACCTCGTTCAACGACATCAATCACTCCTATCCGCTGCAGACGAGCTACGGCCTGGGCACGCGCGGCATCCACGCCGACACGTCGCTCGGCGGAACCTGTGATCAGGCCGGGTCCGGCATCTGCGGACGTTCGTGGGGTCCGGCGATCCCGGCTGGCGGGGCGGTGTTCGACCACGCCAACGAGCTGTACCGAGTCGGCCACACGCTCGACAACGGGTTCACCGTCTCGGGCGGCAACGACCGCACCACGTTCTATCTATCGGGGGCCAATACCTACGATCAGGGCGTGGTCATCGGGCCGAACAACTATTTCTCCCGTACGGCGGTACGGTTCAAGGGAACGCATCGCGTCTCCGACAACCTCAAGCTCGGAGGCGACCTGGCCTTCGCCGACACGCGCGCCAAGTACCTCCAGCGCGGCAACAACACCAACGGCATCCAGCTGGGAGACCTGCGGACGCCACCCGATTTCAACAACTACCCCTACGCCGTCGTGACGCCCAACGGCAGCGTGCAGCAGCGCTCGTACCGGCTGCAGCATCCGACCGACGGCTCGCTGCTCGACGATCGCACGTTCGACAACCCGCTGTGGACGATCTACCAGGCCCAAAACTCGTCCAACGTCGGCCGAGTGTACGGCAACGTGAACGCGGAGTATCTGGCGACGTCGTGGCTCAAGTTCAATTACACGCTGGGCGCGGACTACGCCGCCGACGAGCGGCTCGAAGGATGCGCCATCACCTCGTCGGCGCCGTGCATTGAGGGGCGGGTTATCGAGGGCAAGATCATCAACTACACCATCGATCATAACTTGACCGCCACCGCGACGTACGCCCTCAACGCCGACCTCGGCGGCAGCCTCACGATCGGACAGAACCTCAACACGCGCAACCAGCGCCAGCTCGGCAACGTAGGTCGCACGCTGGTCGCGCCCCAGCCGTTCAAAGCGTCGAATACGGTCAGCCGGGATCCGGTGAGCGACGCGGAGCAGGTCATCCACGACGTCTCGTGGTTCGGCCAGGGCACGCTCGACATCAAGAGCCAGCTCTACCTGACGGCGGCGTTGCGCAACGACGGCTCGTCGACCTTCGGGCGCTCGAATCTGCGCAGCTGGTTCCCGAAAGGGAGCTTGGCCTGGGAATTCACGAAGGCCACCGGCGCCACGTCGTGGCTGTCGTACGGCAAGGCTCGCGTGGCGTACGGGGAAGCCGGCCAGGAGCCGCTGCCTTACTTCACGTCGCAGACGCTCACGGAAGCCCTGCTGGGAACCGGCATCTCACAGGGGACGGCCAATACGCCGACGCAGAACGGGCTCGGTGGTATGGTGACGCGCTCCGAGCTGAAGGCGGCATCGTCGCTCAAGCCCGAGCGCTCCAAGGAATTCGAGGCGGGCGTGGATCTGGGCTTCCTCAGGGATCGCGCCGACGCGAGCATCACCTGGTACAACAAGAAATCCACCGATGTGATTCTGCCCGAGCCGCTTCCCGTCTCCACGGGCTACTTCGCGCAGGGGTCGAACGCGGCGTCCATTCAGAACCGCGGCTGGGAGGTATCGCTGAACCTCCGCCCCGTGCAGCGCGCGGATTACGGCTGGGAGGTGGGGCTGCAGTGGGCCCGGAACCGCAACAAGGTGCTGTCGCTCGGCGCGGAGCAGTTCATCCCGATCGGCGACTTCAACAACCAGATCGCGATGGTGGGCCAGCCGATCGGCGTGTACCTCGGGAGCGGCTTCCTGCGGTGCGGCGTTTCCAACGGTACGACGAACATCGTCGCCGTGGCGGGTGGCGGCACGGACAGCCTGGGCGCCGTGTGTCAGGGCCATGCGCGGGGCGCGTTGTACGTGGACCCGAATGGCTACCCGTTGCAGGATCCGGACCCGCGCCTCGTACAAGACCCGAACTACAACTGGACCGGCAGCATCCGCTCCGCGTTCCGGTACCGGAAACTGCAGATCTCCGGCTTGCTCGACATCCGGAACGGCGGCCAGATCTGGAACGGCACGAAGGGCGCGCTGTGGAGCTACGGCACGCACAAGGATACGGAGCAGCGCGCCGTCTGCACCGCCCGCACCGAAACCGGGTGCACGGGGAACACCAAGATCTTCGGCCAGGGCGGCTGGTATGATGGCCCCGTCGTGGGGCCGGGTGCCGGCGTGCCGGCGTCGATCGGCGAGTATTGGTATCGCGACGTCGTGGGATGCCCGTTCCTCGGCATCGACGAGCCGTGCATCGAGGACGCCGGCTTCGCGAAGCTGCGCGAGGTCTCCCTCACGTACACGCTCGACGCGCCCTGGGTGCAGCGCTCCCTCGGATTCGCGAGCATCGACATCCGGGTGTCGGGCCGTAACCTGCACACCTGGACCAACTACACCGGCTACGACCCCGAGACGAACCTCGGCGGCGCGATCTCGGCAGGCCTGGGCGCCGGCGGCGTGGATTACTTCAACAACCCGCAGACGCGCTCGTTCGCGTTCTCCATCACCTTGAACCATTAACCCGAGGAGACCGACATATGCGTTCCAATACCAATGTCGCGCTCGTGGCACTGGGGCTGCTCCTCGGGACCACGGCCTGCGACACGTTCCTGACCGGGACCAAGCTGTCCGAGAACCCGAACCTGCCGACTTCGGCGTCGATCCAGCCGCTGTTCGTCGGCGTGCAGGCCGGCCAGTTCACGTTCCAGGAAGCCCTTGCGGCGATGATGACCTGCGAGTGGGTCCAGGCCTGCGGAGCCGCCAACGGGCGCTTCGTCCAGCAGGCGGGACAGTACGTGTTCGGAGAGACTTCCAATACCGGGGCCAACTTCGGCGACTGGCTGCAGGTATACGGCGGCGGCGGGCTGGTCGACATCAGGCGGGTGAAAACCCTCGCCCACGCCGCGGGCGACTCGACCTGGCTCGGCGTCGCCAAGGTCTGGGAAGCGCTGACCATGGGGACCGCCTCGGACCTGTGGGGGGATATTCCCTACTCCCAGGTGGACACCAACACGGCGAATCCACCCCTCGACGATCGGTTCGCCATTCTCGGGTCGCTGCAGACCCTGCTGGACCAGGCGATCACCGAGCTCTCGAGTAACCTCGGCGCCGGCCCGGGGAATCGTGACCTGGTTTTCAATCCGAGCGGCGATCAGTCCGTGGCGACGCTGCGGGCGAAATGGACTCAGGCGGCCTGGACGTTGAAGGCCCGTTACTACATGCACACCGCCGAGTCGTTGGGCGTGCCGGCGTACACCGCCGCCGTCGCGGCGGCGCTGAACGGCATCGGCGACGCTTCCGGTGCCGGCGATCTGCGTTCATTCCACACCCGCGTCACGGCCGAGCGCAACCTGTGGAGCCAGTTCCAGGTCAGCTCGGGGTTCGGCACCGACCTCGAGGCGGG